>JGI24712J26585_10001938_pt1 | contig 17324 bp, 5 predicted proteins | sample BioPla3DNA2_FD_26585 | JGI IMG/M metagenome (IMG submission 26585) | reverse complement strand
TTCATTTAGTTTATCACTTAGTCATCTAATTTTCCACTTATACATTTTTTTACTCATTTTCCTCTTAACTGGATTTTTATAAATTCCTATACTTTTAAAAAATTAATTCACCTAAAATAATTACTAAATAATACTACAACATTTAGCAAAATTTTTCAATGTTTTATTAAATTTGTAAACCGTTTAGAAATGTAATACGCCCTATACTAATAAGATTCAAGACTTAATCTATCTTAACTATAAGATAGTCAATTTTAAGTCAAAGCTACATTACTTTAAAAATATAAAATCCAATCTCCTTTTACAAGGCATAATAAACGCCCCTAAGATTTAACTCTTAGAGGCATTTGTGATAGTCCAAAAATATTACTTAATTTCTGCTTCAGGATAATTCTCCATAATAGAATTAAAATGTTTTGCAATAATCATAATATCTATCATATTTATAGCATTATCCTTGTTTAAGTCAAAGTCAGCATTAAATAGTTCATCCCCCTTTATTTTGTTGAATTTTGTAGCCACCTTAACTATATCAGCCATATTTATTGCTCCATCTTCGTCGATATCACCAATCCACATTTCAATTGGTTTTTCGGCTGTACCTACCATTATGTTTTCATTTTCATTCACTATCTCTATCTTGCGACTTAAGTAACCCTTTTTCTTTATGTTGACTGTATAAGAAATATTCTTTTCAATACCCTCTATAAAGAAGAAGCCTTCGCTATCTGTCAATGCAGATGATTTACCAACCACAGGAACCATCCCACCGGTTACTTCAACTTCAAATCCGCTCCAATCTTTTGGTGCATCTGCCGATAATATAGATCTTAGATAACCTGAAATTGAAATTTCCTCACTACCTATAATAGTATCTTCAAATTTACGTAAAACTGTAAAATCAATGTTATTTGAAGAATCGTTGTCTTGTGAGTCTGTTTCAACTTTTGCATAGATCAAAGGTATTTCTTTAAACATTTCGTTGTCTGGTTCGATATTAAAATAAACATTTTTGACAACTTGAGATGATAAATCATTTATAGTTTTTGAAGCAATAATATTTTTGAATTCAGCATCTGATGCTATAGTTAATGTAGCTTTTTTAATATTTCCATCCCCTGAATTTTTAATGCCAACAAATATAGTACCTTCCTCCTCTGAATACACCTCACTATAAATACTTGTAATTTCAGCATCAGTATATAGTACTTCCAAATTCGCAGCATTGTTTGAATTGTCTACGTCCCTTGCACCTTCAACAACTGCTTTGAGGTTAAACCCAGTATAATCAATTGGAACTGTCCATTCAAAATCTGTCAAAAGCTCAGCATCAGGTACTAAATTGGACCCTGTCAACTCTTTCTCCAAAACCAAATTTTCTCCGTCATATAAGGATACTTTAATATCCTCTACCGTCAAGTCTCCAGTATTTTTAACCAAAACCACCACTTTTGTTTCCTCACCTGGCAAAGGTTTTATTTCTTCAAAATATATACCATTATCCGGTATGGCCAAATCAGTTTTTCTTACATAAGTGGTAGAACTTAACGATGTGCTGTCCTTATAATATTCTTCGGTTTTTTCATCAAGCTTAAATATAGATTCATTATATACAACCATTATTTTATCTTCTAAACCTGCTAGTGTTATATCCATAGGTAATGCCATTGACTCCTTTACTATCTGAGTTCCAGGTGTCCAAGTAAAACTTTCGCTTTCGAAAGTACTTAAGTACATCCTCTTTTCTCCGCTTTGCACAGTTGTCCATAAAATAGCCGTTCCATTTTCGGTATTAGTTGCAGCTAGCTCTATTATATTTTCAGCCTGACTTGAGTTAATTATTATTTGAGGGTTGCCTGTTCTTTCAAGCGATACCTCGTATATCTTTCCATCATTTTTCCAGAACGCCATAGGTTTATTATCTTTAAGCTCAATAACAGGATTGCTGTCTGAATAACTATTTTCCAAAAGCTGCTCGGGGTCTGACCATTTATCGCCATCAAAACAGCTCATATACAGTTTGCCCAAGCCATCAGTCGAATCTGAAACATATACATAATATACCTTGTCATCAAACATAAACAAATCACTTTCTGACACATTCGAAGCTTTATCTATAAACGTTTTTGGCTCAGACCAACCTTTTTCATCTTTGTATATGTAGTAAACACAATCCTGACTTTGGGAATCCCCTATTATTTTTTTGTCAGCATTATTAACCCATGTCACCATTACCTTGCCATCTTTAGTTGATACTTCCGGCAACTTATTTAAGCCCTCAGTCTTCTTTGATAAAACAGCTTCCCAGCTATTTGTATTTTTATTGTATTGTGATAAGGATATTCCCATTTTACCAACAATATTCTCAGTTATGTATTCAGCGGTCACCTCTGGTAAATCACCAATCTCCTCAGTCATATCAAGCCACACTGCATATATATCTTCACCATCTGTTGCAAGTTTTGGCATTATATCAGCTGTACCATCGTCATCAATTTTTATAGGTTCAGACCATGTACCATCTTTATAAACCGAAGACTGAACTGAAGTTCTGTTGTTTTCTGTTCTCTCACCATCATCCCCTATAAATACCATCATCAAATCTCCAAAACCATTGTCTATGGAGGCTATCTGCGCATCGGATTGAGGATAAGCATCCCTCAGTATTTCACCTTTGCCAATCCACTCCTGATTTTTTAGATAATCTCTTGGAGAACTTGAATATACTGTATCTTTTTCGGCTTCAATTGTTGGAGGTGCAAACATAGGAGTAGATGAATTTGCACTGAAGGAGACTGACTCTGCAGCATCTGGTTTACGTAATTCAAAGGTCTTGCTACCAAATTCATTTTCAATTTCAGGAAAGAACCATAGATATCTATAGTCTGCTCCAACTGATATAGTTAAATTAACGCCACCTGATGGATATTCTATCTCCAATAGTCCCCTTTCCCATAAAGAACCTTCTAGCATTCCGCATAGCAGTTTTATCCCTACTCCGCCCGTTAATGAAAAGGATAATTTAGCCTGCTGGATATTCATTAATTGATCAATAATATCCGAAATAACTGCTGCTTCACTCCCACTATATCCATCTATTGGCACTTCATATCTATGCTCTGTTTGAATACCACCACCTAATTCAACTGACAAAACTAGCGCTGCTATTTTACCTGAAAATTTTACATCAGCAGGAATTTCTTTAGTAATTGTAAATATAATTTCACCACCAAAATCAATTACACACTTATTAAGATTCCAATTAGTAAGCCTGTCATCATATAAATATGTTAACTCGAATTCAACATTTAAATTGCCTTCCACATCAAAACCACTAGAGGAAATTATATCCTCTAATTCTGGTAATAACGCAAAAACGTTTCCATTAAGCCTTGTTGCACCTCCAGTAGTAATGGTCAACTTTCCATCATTTATATCATATTGTGATTCTATTGATGCCGCTGTAACGCCTCCATATAAATCGAAACCAGAAAGTGTTTCACTTGCTCCGTTAAAAGAAATTCCAGTTAATGTTTCTGTTAAGTCGAGAAAGTCTTTAAAATCCTCCAATCCATTTATAAAACTATGCCCATAATTATAAGCATTATTTAGTAATTCACTATAATCCCATTGCAAATCATCAAGTATACCCAACTCAGGTGCAACAAGTAATTTAGAATCAACATAATCAGAAGTATATGTACCATAATCCCCTGATATTTTTGCTGCAAAGAAAAACTTGTCTCCTGGCTGTATCGTTGATTTTGAAATCACAAAGTCACTACTGTCAGAACTCAACTCAGTTCTTTTCACGCCATTTTGTCCTATAATCTTACATACATAACTCTTAGTCCCTTTTTCATCCTTCATATCTGCTTCAATGTTGAATTCTATTGAATCCCCTTTAATAAGATTCCCAGGTAGTACTGATTTTGAATTTTGATGACTGTCTGAATAAATAGATGTAATCCCTTTTATCTCCGGTTTTATGCTCATGCTTAACTCATAGTGACTACCATTAGTTAAGAATCTTTTAAATTCAGTAACTGGAAACCCTTCTGCCTCAATCGTAATAATACCACGACTAAAATCAATATCTTCAAATCTAAAACCTCCATTTGAATTAGTCACCATTTCAGATTCACCTATTATTACTTTTGCCCCAATTATTGGTGTTCTTAAATCCGTGTTAATTACCTTACCGGATATTGTTCCAAATTCATCAAAGGGGAGTTCCTCTTCATCAATGATTTTAATAGATTGTACAGCTCTTACTTTTCTTTTTAACCCTTGAGTATCAACGATAATCTTTGTATTTAATACTCCTGATTCTCCTACAACTATGTCTTCAATACTCCCACCGTTTTGAGGCACATATATGTATTCACCCTTTGAGTCTGTGGATACCTGTTTCGGTTCTGTTTTATAAAGATTGTCGTATATTGTTATATTTACTATCTCTTTTACTTCCACTCCCTCTGCTATTCCCCTTAATGCTTTAATTTTCAAACGAGGCATAATATCATCTTTTTTATTCTTATCCTTGTAATCTCTCAATGTAATATCAGCTTTATACTCTCTTCCTGTAACAGGATCCATAACAAAAATTCCGGTTTTCAATCTCCCGAAAGTTCCGTATTCTACTGGTCTTATTTCTATTGGGATATTCCATCCATTTAGAGCCTCTGAACTATATTTTCTTAACAACAAATTTACATTATTCTTACCTTCATAGAGTTCGGGGGCAATTGAGAACTCCTTCCAAAGTATCTCTCCAGGTTCTAATACTGACGTGGATGTTTTCACGAGTGACATACTTTCTGTTGTCTTGTAGCTTCTCAAGAAAGTTGAATCCTTCATATTTATTGAAGGTAAATTTACTTCTGAATTCTTTTCGTTTAAAAATCCAACCCTGTAAAGCAGTATGTCGCCACGATACTTAGCTCTTTCAACTTCAACATACACCTTAAGCCCTTTACTGCTTTCAACTGATATAGGATTTGCAGCTTTGAAATTTGCCGAAATCTCTTCATTAAAGGTCTCAATAAGGCCCTTAAAATCAGCCGAGAAGTCATATTTCCCAACACGATCACCACGTACAACCCAATTAAAAAGCTTTGTTTCCTTAGAAGGAATAGTTCCAATATCTATTGATTCTGTATTTCCTCCAACTAGAGTCAAGCCTTCTGGTAAATTTAATTTCAAACTGCCTTGGTTTATAGCGTAGTCACCCTGAGTATTATATATCTGAAGCTTCACGTCGAAGAAATCCTTTAGCCACGAAACACTTCCAGGCAAATCAAGTACTAAAATCACAGGATTGCTGATATCCCCTGCGATACCAACTTGTACAGCCCTACCTCCTACATTAGAACCTCCTCCTCCCCATATGCCTCCGGAAGCTCCACCTCCCAAACTATCTTTTTTATCAGGATATGCAAAAAATTTCATTTTTTCATTGATGTTATCGTACGTCAAATTGATTTCGTACCTAAATACATTACGATTTCCTGGTTCACTTAAATCAATACCTGCCTCCTGTATTTCATCAAGAGTCATTTTTTGTGAACTAATACCTCCAACCACTAACTGTGACTCAACTAAAACAAATTTAATATCCTTTACCTTTCCTTCCTCCACCACAACTTCCTGCTGAGTAGGAGAGTAGCCAGTTCTATACGAGCCTATTTTGTAATTACCTGGTTCTAGCTTTAAAGTCAAACTACCTTTTTCATCAGTTGCCTCTTTATATAGGGCATCACTATCGAGGTTTATATATACATCTGCAGAAGGCAATATATTATTGGACCCATCAACTACGGTAATATTCAAAGTCCCTTTACCCTCTGTATCCGGTGGAACATCCTCTGTATCCGGTTCATTTGTCTCCTTGATGTAAATAGGCTTAGAAAATGCTTCTGAAGTTAATCCATCCCTGTCTTCTGCAATATACTTTATTATGTATTCTCCCTTACTTAAATCTTCTATTTCCCAAACAGCACTAAAGAGAATACCGTCAGGTGTTATTTCGCAAGGCTTAGTATCGTATATTCTATTCCATGCAGCTTCATCATCCTTTGAATAGTAGAACTGTACCTCTATATCGCTGTTATTTAGAACATCATCCGTCATCGCCTTAATCTCTAGTTTTTTAACTTCCGGAGCGACTATCTCATAGCTACCGTCATACATATCCTGTATAGATACTTGCATAGGCTTATCTACTATTGACTCACTCAACTCCGAATAATTCATCGATGGATCAAAGGCTTTTACACTATAGCTGTATTCATTTCCAGTTATTAAATTTGAATCGGTGTAGCTCGCAGTACGAGTAGTCGCAACTTTTACACCGTCACGCATAACCTCATAGCCTGCAACAAAGCTGTTGTCAGTGGATTCATCCCAAGCGAGTGTTATACTCTTTCCTGCATGAGAACTTACATGAAGATTTTGCGGTACTGAAGGTGCCTCATTATCCCCAACCGTCACTTTTATTTCAACAAGCTCAGATTTATTATTTGCAGCATCTGTTGCCATTATCTTAAAGTTATAAAGCTTGTCTCGGTTTAAATCAATCGCAATATACTGTTTATCTTTAGAGGAAGCTACAACAACCTCATTATCCCTCCATATTGTATAACTACACGCTGTAGTATCCGTCACATCCCAAGATATTTTAACACTTCTATTTCCCTGTGCAACTGTACTGAAATCTTTCAATACCGGTGCTGTAGTATCAATTGTTGTTTTTTGACTTAAAGTTTTAGATCCAGAAGAATCATTACCATTAACAATAATTTGATAATATCCATCTTCAGCAAAAACAAGCTCACCTTCAAAAGCACCACTGGCATTCGCAATAACTTTTATACTACTAACTGCCGTTTGAGAAGTTATTTTCCCACTATAATCACAAGACCATGCAGATATTTTAACATTACTTTCAGGCATAGCACCTTTACCAGACACAATAATCTTTGATTTATTAGATACGCTATCCATGCGATCAATAGATAATATATAATCTTTTTTAGGCAGCTCTTTCAAAATTACAGTCTTTGAATCTGATATATTACCAATTTCATCAATAGAATAGAACTCTGCCTTTGCTAAAATAAATGCATCACTGTAAGAAAGTTGGTAGTAAAAATTATCTGTATCTGCCTCTCTTGCAAGCCTAATTGTTTGATATTTACTATAATAATCACCCCCACTTATGCTGTAAAGTTTAACCCAAACTGATGTAGGATTATTTGCTACAGTAGCTAAAACCTTAAAACCTTGTGTGTAGGATGTGCTTTCAGTAGGAGCACTAACCGATATAGTCTTAGGACTCTTCTGCAAATATGCTGCAAATGTAACTACTTCACTTTCCTTCATGCTGTCATCTGTAAACTGGAAATAAAGTATTTTAGTAACATCATCACTCTTGAAGGTATAATAAACACTCTCTGTAACAGTTTGATATTCCTCGTTTTGAAGACTTTCTAGGCTCTCAGCATAGCGTACGTTAGTAAAATGCATAGTATTTATATGTAAATTTACACTATTGCTTGAAATAAAGGGCATTTTAGCAGTTGACTTTAGCCACTCATCAGCCACAACTGAAGCTTTCAAGTCTATTATTTCGTATTTCGTAAAAGACCAACTTCCAAAAATGCTTCCATTAACTCGTACTGTGATGCTATATGTACCAGGTTTCACATCACTTATGCTACTATCATGGAGTTCTAAAACATCCTCGCCTTTCCTTTTCACCAAAGGAACATTCCTCTTTATCATTGAAATGCTTTCATAGTCTGAAATATCAGCTGTATAAACTCCATCTTCGATAAGATTCATACAGTGTATAATATACGGAGAACTGCCTTCCATATAATCAATTTTTGGCATTGTGCTTTCTTCCATAAGACTATACCCAAGAGAATATTTGAGAACTTTATTTGCATTATACATACGTAGTGTGTAAATTCCTTGCTTTAAAGAGGTGTCTAGTTTTAAATCAATATAAGTAGTATTATTTGAACCTTCCCTTTCACTGCCCGCAATAACACTGAAAGCTTTTATATTGTCAAAAGAATCTTTTATATCAAACCTAAAATCTTCAAATATTTTAAAGGCTGGTATACTAACTGTAATAACATCACTTCCAACTTTAGCTGCTACCACAGAAAATGATTCAGCCTCTTCAGGTTCAACTACTTTTATAAACTTATTGAGACTATATTTTGCTTCACCAACCTTCAAATATGCTTCAAAAGTGTCGTACAAAACCATCTGAGACAAATCAGCCTTAATTGAAAGGTCTGTATATTCACCGTTATAGTAAACTTCATCCTTAGACCATTTCCCCAAATCAAACTCTTTGCCCAATTCTTTGTTTTCTAAAACCAGACTCATATCTTCAGAAACATTCTTAACCCCTTTACATTTCAATTCAAGTGGTTCGATTTGTGATAGCAAATAACCTAACTGATTTTCCCCAAGTGAATTTGTAAAAGAGTATGTACTTTGACTATGATCAATCTTACAAAATTCAGGATTCACTGGTTGACTGTCCGAATAAAAAATGTATTCATAATCTTTACCGTTTATTCTTATGAAGTACTGTCTTTCTTCTTTTAGTTCCTTTGTCAACTGCATTGTTCCTGTAACTGTAATTTTGCTGACATTGTACCCTGAAACACTTCTACTTATAGTAGAATCCCTCTTTATTGTATCCTTTTTAACCGTGCCATAGATTTCGTTTTCTGCAACAAGTTCAATATTTATGTTTTCATTATCCGCTCCTATAATTCCATTTACCAATTCATATCCACTTATAGAAAACTCAACTTCACCTTTTGAAGGCAATACAAGCGGATCAAAAACAATTGCATTATTAACACCTTTATAAATAGATTGATCAGGAATTTTAAAGCGTGTTTGACTTTCCGCAACATAATTTGAGGAAGTAGTATATTTAAAAGAGATAATATACTCTTTACCTTGGTATAAAAGTGGGCAATCTCTTTCAAACGGAAATTCCAGTATGAAATTGTCATCCTCATCGGGTACAACATTGATTATTTCAGATATAGGTGTATTTGTAAATTCATTTACTCTATAAAGAGTAACATCATAATTTAAGGTTTTATCATAATTAAAAGCAGGAACTTTAACTAAAGCTCTTTGTACATCTAACACTGTAGCTGTCCCTACTCCAAAATTGTTGTAATTCTCTTTGTATGAATTAATCGTAAAAATTTCAGCATTTGAGTACATGTCCTCTAGATAACTGATCTTAACAAAATACTTATTTGTAATATCCACAGGTTTATTTAGCTTTAGCCTAAATTTTATTTGTTGCCTGTTTGCCCCCCAATGTGCATAAGCATAATCACTAGCAGACGCAATTATATTTCCTCTAATATCAATTAAATCTACTCTTAGTTTATCAGTTTTCGCACTTACTATATTTTCAAATACCGCATAACCCTCAAGCTCAGTAGAACGATCTGTTAAAGATTCAAACCACATAGAATCAAGTATTAGTTTTTCTGTAGAGATTATTTTTACTGGTGTTTTGTATTCCAACTCTCCGGATAAAAACTCTACATTATATTCTTTGTCCTTTTCAAGATTTCCATTAATATTTATAGTATCTAAACTTGCATAATAAAGCCTTCTTGAAAAATTTTCAGCTAGGTGTTCATATTGCGAACTCATATAAGAATTAAAACAGTAATGGTCTATATCAATTGTTGAAGCTCTATACATGCTGATTGTTCCAACTATTTCATCTTCATCTTGTATAATAAATTTGCCATTTGAAATTTTATCACTAAAATATACAAGCTTATTCGATCCGTAAATGCTATAAGATAATTGCCCTGAAGGAGTGTAAATATAAACTGGATTCCCTATCATAACCTTAGCCTCACAAGTCTCTGTCACTGGATTTCCTTCAGTATCTGCAAGGTCTATTTTTATAGTGTATTCGCCAACTTCAACCTGCTTACTAAAATCACAAGCAAATTGAACCACATTATCATCAGGAGAACCCATTCCACCTCTTATACAATCAGAAGAAATATTAGGTATTTCCTCTATCATTTCACCGTTCTTATACAATTGAGCTTTTATAAGCATTTCTCTATCAAGTATGTCAAAGTAAATATCTGCTGGTGTTTTTGGCATAGTTACAATTACAGATGCTTTATCCTCGGCAGTGTAAGTATTATCTTCAAAGTTATAAGTCAAAGCTACCGTTTCAGATTTGTACTTTATTATAGATATCTCCGTTGCTTCCTCTTTATTTAAGGAAGAAACAATTATTTTATATCCTTGCCCTTTATGAAACTTAAATGCAACAGAATCATTCATCTCAGGATATGTTCTATTTATTGCCAGGGATTTGTTCTCATTATCCCTTATATTTATATATGGAATTTTTGATCCAGAGGATTTTATAACATATACCGTTGTACTCTCTGGAGTAAACGAAAACTCAAACTCTGATGCTTTGTATTCAGCTCCCTCAGCATTTAGAGCTTTGATTTCATTTTCCTTTATTACATTTCCAACCGGATTCTCATCAGCTTCAGGTGCTGCAAAAAGTATTCTCTTTTGGGTTTCACCTTTCTCTTCTTCACCCCTTATAACCTTTGCTTGCACAGTAACCGTTTCTTTGTCAGTTAAAGAAGCTTCATTTTCCTCAAAACCTACTGGAAGTGTCAATTCCTTTACCGCTGCATTACCTGGATTTCTAAGGTCAGAACTCACATACATATCGGCAGAAGTAGCTACATCGTTAATTTCAGATGATTCTGGAATTTCAACCGAATTAGTAAAAAGATTGTTTTCAGCATAGGCAATCATACCTGTTGGAAAAACATTAATCAATACCGAAAGTACAATTATAAATGCCATGCTTTTGATAGACTTTCTAAACATTTACATCATCCCCCTTAATTAAAATAAGTATGCTCTCGGAAATTCCGAGGGCTTTATTTATCTGATTTTTGGGATTCCAGATTTACGTTTCACCCCTAAAAATCAGTAAAAATCGTTATTTAATTTTCCAATTAATTTTACCAATATATTGAATAATAGGCGTCAATCCACCTTGACAAATTGAGATCGCCTCAAAAATGGAAATGTATTGTTAATTTTACCATCTATTCTGTTTTAGGAGGCTTTATATATGTTACGATATTGGGATTTACATGAAAATTATCAGTACGCATTGAAATTAAAACTCTTGCTTCACTTTGCTACACAAAAAAGTAGGGTATCCAAGCTGGATAAGAGCATTTCAAAACTCTATCTGCTAGATCTGGATAGCCTACTTCCTGTCATCAAGCCATTATACTCTGATTTAGGCAGACCGGCCAAAAATCAGCAGAGTATTATTCGCTCACTGGTGTTAATGCTCGATCGACAGAATTATTCTATCACAAATTGGGCTCAAGAGGTAGCTTCTGATCCGCTTTATTTTGACTTGTGCGGATTTGAAGGCTCAGCTCCTTCTGTTGCCAGTTATTATGACTTTCTCGTTAGGCTATGGCAAAGTTCTCAGAAACTGCACGTCAGGCGAAAGCTTAAAAACAAACGTTTTACCTCAAAACCCAAGAAAAAGCTTAAGAAAAACGAGAAAATCCCTTCACGAAAACCAGGCTCCGTTAAGCGTCTTGTTGAAAAAGCCCTGGATGGCAAACTCAGAAATTTTTGTCCTGAGCGAATCATGCAGAAACTTTTAAAGCACTGTGTTGTCGATGTTTCTGCTAAAATGGGCATACTTGGCGACGTTAATGCCTTTTCTTTCGCAGGAGACGGTTCTCCATACTACTCAGGTGCCAGCCATTACGGTGTTAAAACCTGTAATTGTCGTTCAAAAGGTATTTTTAACTGTTCATGTCCAAGAAGGTTTTCTGACCCCGACGCTAAATGGGGCTGGGACAGTTACCGCGAGCAATGGTTCTTCGGAAGCACTCTCTATGGAATCACTGCATCCGACAGTCCTTATGACTTGCCAATTTATCTAAAAAGTGTTCAGGCAAGCCGTCATGACAGCGTCAGCACCATATTTGCTTTCGAAGATATCAAAGCACTTTACCCTGATTTCAAACTTAAAAAGTTTCTGGCGGATGGTGCAATGGACAACTATCCAACTTATGAATATTTGAACAACAATGAAATCAATCCCTTCATTCCTCTTGATGCAAGAAGCAATAATAAACTTAAATATCCAGACCCCTCAATCCAATGTTTTGATGATAAGGGCAGACCCATTTGTCCAGGTGGAATTCCCTATGTTGATTGGGGATATTCCAAGCCCAAGGGAATCAAGCTCCGCTGCTGGTTTGCAGTTCATGGACAGGAACCTCCAAAAGAGTGCAAATGCTCTGAATCAGCTTACGGACGAGTCGTTTACCTTAAGCCTGACTATGATTTAAGGCTATTTCCTTTGGTTCATAGAGATTCTGATGAATTCAAAGAAACCTTTAAACGTAGGTCTTCCGTGGAACGTTCTTTCAAAAAAATCTTTGTGGATTATTGTGTTGAAAGCTACGATTCTCAAAGCAATAGATTAAGGTTTTCTCTTGCTACGTTTGCCGCAATCAATACCCATTTGGATGCTTGGATCAAACATGAGAAGTTCAGTTTTTACAAACTTCTTGAGCAGGCAGCTTAACTAATTTTTAAATCCCACCGATTAGGGCTTGTTTGCCATGCTCTTTTTTATTTGCTCTATCGTAACAATATACTTTTATCAAGGTTCAGTATGTTTTTTTCCTATTTTCTTATGAATTAATCCTGAATTTTTATTTTCAGGTCAATTACCAGTTACTTTTCGAGACTATACAAATAAATATTATTTTTGAAAAAAGACCAAAACTGTATGTGAAACTTGGTAATGTTTCAGGCATTACCTATATATAAAAAAGCAATTACCGTTAACAGACGAAATACTAGTCCTTTTTAACATTGCTAATTTTTAATCTTTCATAATGTTAAAAATGCACTTTCTCTGTTTGTGCCTTACATGCATTGGAAATTAATTCTGTTACAAGACACAAGTTCTGATTGAAAAGATTGTTTTTAAGATTGTTGCAGCCAACTACAATTGGTTGTGGCTATTCTACCTAATTATATCAAAAATAAGTATTTGCAAGTTACAACATTCCGCTATTTTCGAATGACATTCGTACATATTTTATTGACATTTTACCTTAGGATATTGATATTAAACTTTTAAATAATCTTGGAGTATTATATAATGTAGTTGTGCTAATGTATTGAAGGGGCTGATATTTATTCTTACTCAAAAACAACTAGAGAGTATTATTTTTGAAAACACCATATTAAGTATTGAAGGTATTTCTCTAGTTGGTCTAATTTTACTTATATTTGTATACTGGAAAAGAGCTGAGAAAAGTCCTTTTTCAAAAGGGTATATTTTTTATACATTTTTAATGATATGTTATGTATCCTCCCATATGCTTAAGCATGTAAATGAAGTCTTTGGAATAAATGAAATTTTTTTTTCATATATAAAGATTATATCTTTTGTCCTAGCTCAATTTACCTGGATAATTTTATGCTGGACTTTTTCAATCAATCGAAAGCAATTTGACCGCAGAATTCTTCTTATTTATATTTTCCCAGCTTTCTTTACAATTATGCTTTTGACCAATCCATGGCATGGCTTGATGGGAACAACAAGATTAAAAGCAAACGATATCGGGTTTTATGAATCACAGTTTTGCATTACACTATACTTTTTATTTTTTATAGCAATGATCCCTCTTTTTATAACGATATTCAAAAACATATTTCGCCTAAGAAGCTACTTATTCAAACAAGCCTTGGTTATAGTTTGTACCGGGGCATTACCTCTTATTGCCTATCTATATATTTCTATAAAAGGTAATTTTATATCCATAACAGATTTTGATGGAATCCCTGTAATCTCGGCCATAATGACAATTATAATTGGCATAATAGCTATAAAATACAGAGTGCTTAATCTTATTCCAATAGTGTTTAAGGAGTTTGTCGAATACATAAATTCACCCTTTGTTCTATTAGATAATAATTATACGGTTTTGTACAATAATAAAGCTTTTACAAATACTTTTTCCATCGACATGACCTCTTCAAAAGACTCATCTTTAGATATGTTTTTAGAAAACCTATCGAAAAAAGTCACAAGCAAAGAGGCTCTCGATAATTTAAAACTGCTTATTTATTCAGATAAACTATCCTCTTCTCAGTTAGAATTATTTATAGTTTCACCAGAAACAAAGTATTACGACGTGTCCCTTCAAACCATACTTGATTCGGGTAACGAAGCACTTGGAAAGATGATATTTTTTAATGATATTACTGTTTATAAAAACCTTGCCTCCATTGAGTCCGAACTTGCAGCCACAAAAGCCCGTTATGAGATATCTAGAGATGCACATGACATAATTGGAAATGCAATGACACATATCATACTTTATTTACGGGAAGAACTCTTCGGTTTATCTAAAGAAGAATTGGCTTCAAGAACTAATGTTGTAAATGCTCTTACCATTGCTGAACAAAAAGTGGACGAATTCAGAAAACATCTGTATCAAAAAAACACCTCTACTGAGATAAAAACAGGTGTTGAAGCACTAAATTACAGAGATGCTTTTTTATCTGATCTTTCTGAAATGAAAAACTCTATACCTGAAAGTGTAAATTTAACTATAGCAATAGACGAAAACCTAAATATAACCCAAAAAAAACTGTTGAGCGATCTTAAAATGATATGTCTTGAAGGCATTAACAATTCACTAAAACATGGACTTCCTGAAAGCATTGACATTTTAGTCAAACAATACAATAATAATCTTGTACTCAACATTATTGATGATGGATCGGGATGCAAAAATCTTAAGATAGGCTTTGGTCTTGAAGGTATTTCTAAAAGAGTTCATGCCCTTGGTGGGACCATTAAATTCATAAGTGACGAGGGGTTTAGAATCTTGGTTAAAATACCTCTTATATGAAAGCAAAGGAGAAACATATAAATGGAAACAAAAACTACATATAATGTTTTAATTGCTGATGATCATAAGCTTGTAAGAGATTGTGTAAAAAAATACATAGAATGCGATCCTGAAATAAAAGTTGTTGCTTGTGTAGAAAACGGAAAACTTGCCGTTGAAATGTGCAAGCTGCATAAAATAGATGTTGTACTTATGGATATGGTAATGCCTGAATGTGATGGAATTACAGCTTCAAAAGAAATTGTTGCACTAAATAAAAATATAAAAATTCTCATCCTGACCTCTATTCCTGACGGTTCAAAACTCATTGAAGCAACAAAATGCGGCGTCAGCGGCTTTATCACAAAAGATTCCTCTGCTAGTGATATGATATTAAGTATAAAAAATGCTGCAAATGGCAAAATGGTTTTTGAAAAAAGTGTTTTTGATGGAATTATTAATAAAATTGAAGACGTAAAAAAACCATCCGTCAATATATTTTCCGATTTAAGTGAAGTTGAGCTGTTAGTATTAAAAATACTGTCTAATGAAGGCTTAGACAACAAAGAAATAGCAAAAAAAGCATTTATAAGCGAAAGCACTGTAAGAAGTATATTATCTAAACTAATGAAAAAATATGGCATAAGCAAAAGAACTCAGTTGGTACTATTCGCCCTAAAAAACGGGCTTGCGTGAATCTAAGTAATAACAGAATGAGTATTCATTGGATGAATACTCATTCTGTTAAAACAAGAAATATTCGTTTTGTAGCAAACTCTTTTAGTTTGTAACTCTAAAGTCTATCTATAGATTTTCTACTTATATATATCAATTTGTCAACACTACATTACTATGGTATCCCCAACCTCTATAAGGATATCCCCTACTTATAACATAATCAATAGTTGTTTTGACAATTTTGCCATTCCACCCATGAATGATGTAACCATTACCAACATATATTCCAACATGACCGCATTTATTTTTGCAAGTACCGCATGTAACGCTGCTGCCACCGAAGAATACATCTGCTCCAAGCGGAATATTATCTCTTGAGGTAGAGTCAATATATGAACTACCATATTTATTGGCACAACAAGCTGAGCTGGAAAAACCATAACTTGCTTCAAAACACTGTCTAACAAATCTCAAACAATATCCGTTTGCAAAACTTGTACCAACCTTGCTTTCTGCAAAAGTTACAACTTTAGGAGTAAATGCTATCGGACCACTTCCTGATCCCGATGTACCATTTCCGTAACTCTGTACTTTATCCTGAGCTCCGTCAAAATTGGTATCCATGTGTATTGTAGCACCTCTTCTAACGGCTATATTATCTTTTTTATCTCCATTCCAGTCCCCAACCAGATACTGATCTTCCGAATTCCCATTTCCATAGCTCTGTGCTTTATCCTGAGCTCCGTCAAAATTGGTATCCATATATATTGTAGCACCTCTTCTAACGGCTATATTATCTTTTCTATCTCCATTCCAGTCTCCAACTAAATACTGATCTTCTGAATTCCCATTTCCATAGCTCTGTACTTTATCCTGAGCTCCGTCAAAATTGGTATCCATATATATTGTAGCACCTCTTCTAACGGCTATATTGTCTTTTCCATCTCCATCCCAATCTCCAACTAAATACTGGTCTTCTGAATTTCCATTTCCAAAACTCTGTACTTTATCCTGTTTGCCATCAAAATTGGTATCCATATATATTGTATTGCCTCTTCTAACGGCTATATTGTCTTTTCCATCTCCATCCCAATCTCCAACTAGATACTGGTCTTCTGAATTTCCATTTCCAAAGCTCTGCACTTTATCCTGTTTACCATCAAAATTGGTATCCATATAAATTGTATTGCCTCTTCTAACAGCTATATTGTCTTTTCCATCTCCATCCCAATCTCCAACGAGATACTGGTCTTCTGCGGAACTTGCCAAAACTGTTTGCATACTTGAAAATCCCATTGTTACTACTGCTAAAGCAGCGATTAATGATACTACTCTCTTGCTCATCATTTTAACCCTCCAAATAAGTATATTTTTATAACGGGAATTAGCTTTACTCAAGATTTTTTGTCACTCTTTCAATGCTTTATTCCACGTATTTTACATCCCTTATTTGAATTCTATTTTATTTACAAATGCAAATCAACAATTCCTGACGAAAGGTATGTTTGAAAGGACAAAACGCAGAAATTTGGAATATATTATATTTTTATAAACCTGAATCCGTGAATATTTTATCATAGAAGTACTCACAATTCCAGCGAAATGAGGTATAATAAGGCTATAATACCATAAGAAAAATAT
>JGI24712J26585_10001935_pt1 | contig 17335 bp, 19 predicted proteins | sample BioPla3DNA2_FD_26585 | JGI IMG/M metagenome (IMG submission 26585) | reverse complement strand
TTCCGCCAGCTGCATAAAGTTCTCTACTTGCTACCCTTAAAAGGGTCCATGTATTCTTTTAGACTTATTTGATCTGACATCATATCTTCGTGTAATTGATTTTTTATATATTGTTCTATTGCCTTTTTATTTCTCCCTACCGTACTCACATAATATCCTCTGCACCAAAAGTGTCTATTTCCATATTTATATTTGAGATTCCCGAACTTCTCAAATATCCTTAAACTACTTTTCCCTTTTAGAAATCCCATAAAGCTTGATATACTTAATTTTGGTGGAATTGCTACTANCATATGTATATGGTCTGGGCATGCATTGGCTTCTATTATCTGCACTCCTTTCCAATCACATAACTCCCGTAATATCTTTCCTATCTCTTTCTTTTTCTTTCCATATATTTCTTGTCTTCTATACTTTGGNGCAAATACTATATGATATTTGCAATCCCATTTGGTGTGTGATAAACTATTTTCATCCATGTGGATGACCTCCTTTTGTTTTTAGATTGGCTGGCGAAACCAATTCTATTGTAACAAAAGGAGGTTTTTTATGTCATACTTACCGCTAAAAGCTTTTCAGAACTACCTGCACAGCAGGTAGTATTCTAAAACACAAAAAAAGCACATAATCGGTATGATTATGTGCTTATGTTGTTTTTCGTTCAACTAAACGGATCGGTAAAATGTTTTCTAATTCTACCTGTTTGCCTTCAATTTGATCGATTAAAACTTTTACAGCTAACTCTCCCATTTCTTTAATAGGCTGCTGTACTGTAGTTAAAGGAGGTACTATAAAAGAAGCAAAACTAATATCATCATATCCTACGATTTTTATATCTTTAGGTATTTCTTTACCCACTTCATTTGCAACATGAATGGCAGCAGTTGCTATCATGTCGCTGCTGGTAAAGATACCATCTATGTCCGGATGATCTATGAAAAGACTATATATCAGCTTTTTGTAGCTGTTAAAAATATCTAATTTTGCTTCCTGCACAATATACTCCACATTTCTGCTGGATGCAACATCTACAAAAGCTTGATATCTTTTGTTTGCCGGGGTGTTAATTTCTAAAGGTCCGCTTATATGTGCAATCTTCTTGCACCCTTTATCTATGAGAAGATTGGTAGCAAGAAACCCTCCATTATAGTTATCAGATGTTACAAAAGGTATATTGTTCGACAAATATCTATCTAACGCCACAATGGGGAATGAGGGAGAAAGATAATCTGAAGTATCTATGGTATGGCTTCCCATGATGATCCCATCTACTTGGTTTCTTTTTAACATTTCTACGTAATCTTTTTCTTTAGCCATGTCCTGGTATGAATTGCAGATTAAAACTTTGTATCCTGCTTCATAAGCATAAGACTCTATGTAACTCGTTAACTCAGCAAAAAACGGATGGGATACATTAGGAAGAATCAATCCGATTATATTAGATTTCCTCCTATACAATGAACGGGCAAGCTCATTCGGCTGATAGTCCAATTCTTTCATAGCGTCATAAACTTTCTTTCTTGTGGCATCACTAATATATCCTCTGTTATTTAATACTCTCGAAACCGTTGTTACGGTAACTCCTGCCACCTTTGCTACGTCTTTTATTGTCGCCATAATTCAAATCATCCTTTTACAAACATAGTCACCATTGTTAATTTTATCATAAGGATATGAAATTGTCCATGTAATCAGGCTATCTATAGCTATGTATTTCCAGATGATTTTGACCTATTCATTCAGATGATGTATTCGAGAATTTCCCCTTCATCATTGGCATATTCTATTCTTGATTGATTGGTTTCTAAATCTATAAACAATGTACAGAATTTATCATCCTTCTTCCAGCTAAGTCGAATTTCGTTATCAGGACAATCAATCACATTAAACTCCCCATCAAAAGCAGGATATTCATTTCTGAATCGGATCAGCTTCAGGAGTCTTTGTACGACCTCTTTTTGAATGGACTCTTCGATCTCATTAAGGGTATAGTTATGTCTGTTCAATGCCCGTTTTTCTCCGGTTGCTTTGAAACTTTCATAATCATTTTCTCCCGCTAAAAGACCAACATAATAAACTTGTGGAACTCCAGGAGCAAAAAACTGTATTGCCCTTGCGGCTAAATAAGCATCATCATTACAGTTAAGGGCGGAGTAATATGTGCAATCTATTTGGTGAACATCAAAGCCATCTTTATCCTTATGTTCATCGGATACTATTAGACTAAGTTCTGCACCTCTTTCAACACATAGATCCACTACTTTTCTTGCATCGCTTATATTAAGCAAATCATCCAGATCCGGTTTAACCGGAATTCCGTCATGGCAATCCAACATTGTAAATTGATTATTAGGACGATACTTCAGATATTCGCAAAGTCTTTTACTGGATTTTAGGATGAGTGTTTCTAATATGGTGTAAGGAAGAATAAAATCATAAATCCAGAATCCTCGCTTCGCTAATTTATATTGTGTCAAATAGTGCGCATGAACTTCCGGCAGCAATTCAATACCTAAAGAATCTGCCATTTGTTTAATCCAATCCAGGAATTCATAGATTTCCGGTTCCACAAAAAAGCAGCTGGTTCCAAGCTTTTTTATGACATATCCAACAGCATCCAGCCTTACTATCTTTACATTGTTCTTACTGAAGTTTGTAAAGAAATCTGTTAAAAGCTGTTTTGCCTTTTCAGATTTTATATCTAAGTCAATTTGCTCTGACGGATCGGTCTTTCCAAAAGTAGTCCAGACCTTTTCTTCTTTGCCGGTGCTTTCTATGGTAACAACAGAATAAGGCACCCTCCTTCTAAGAAACATTTTATTAATATCCTCTTGTACCGGATTCCCATCTTCCCAAAGTTTGTCTAAAGTAATAAATAAATCGGCATACTCCGACTCTTTGCCTTTTTTCAGGAAATCTTGAAAATACACCGACTCTTTAGAAATATGATTCACCATCAAATCTAACAGAACATCAAATTTTTCTCCTATTTTTTTGATGTCATTCCAAGTACCAAACTTAGGTTCTATTTCAAAATATGTAAGAGGAGCAAATCCCCTGTCACCCGAAGAAGGAAATGGGGGTAAAATATGAACGCCCCCTTCAAAAATATCTCTGAAATATTTTAATAGTACATCATGAAGAGTTTGCAGATTTCCTCCAAGGGAATCCGGATATGTAATAAGCTGTACCTTATTTTTTAATGCCATATTGAAAATCCCTCCTTTTATACAGTACTATAATTTATACATCCTTTTTATCTCTTCAATCTTTGGCATTTCAACAACAGCCCCCAGGTTCTTTAGTTTATAGGCACTGACTGCAAAACCTAAATCCAAGGCTTCTCTGATGGTATAACCTTTTACAATGCCTGCATAAAATCCTGACCAAAAAGCATCCCCTGCGCCAGTGGTATCAACGACTTCCGTTGCTAATGTATCCAATTTTATTGTTTCTTCTCCGTTGGAAACGATCGCTCCCTCAGCCCCAAGCGTCATAATCACTAACTTGGCGCCTAAGTTTAAATACTTATTAATTTGATTCGTAGGAGTATCTTTTCCAAACAACCGCTGAGCATCATCCTCAGAAGGTTTAATGATGTCTACTTGACGAATCATTTTTTTCACATATTCTGAACCGTCTTCTTCTTTTTCCCATAACATCGGATGATAATTGGGGTCAAAACAAATAAGAACTTTATGCTCTTTCGCAGTTTTAATGATTTTTTCAATCGTATTTCTTGAAGGCTGTCTTGAAATTGGCCAACAGGAAAAATGCAGAATCTTTGAATTCTTTACAGCTCGTTCCAGCGTTTGGGTATATTCTAAATGATAATCTGCTTCTCTATAAAAAATGGGAATAGGACTATTTTTACTCTTCGATACAACAACTAAACTGGTTGAAAATTTAGTTTTCTCAACGCAGCTGCTATCGATTCCTGCCTCTTCTAAATGATTGATTAAAAAGTTTCCAAATCCATCATCTCCCACAGCAGATGCAACGACAGAATGAATACCCAGCCTTTTTGTATTCATAGCAATATTTGCCGGTGACCCTCCAAAGAACTTATTAAAGTGATCACAGCTAAAGTCATCACAATAGTCGGAGGTAATCATATCTATAAGTAATTCTCCTACTGCCAGAACATCATTTTCTCTATGTGGAAAATCAATGGTTTCGTTAAACTTAAACATTACTACACCTGCCTTTACTGTCTATTGATCCAATCTATATTAATCGTTTAACATATGTTGTATAAGAATAAGCTATACTCGACCTAAAATATAGCTTACAAATTTCTTCAACATTCTTCCCTCACAATTATAATACAATATCCCATTTTTCAAGGGACAAGATGGCACTTCCCCCTTTTGAGAAGGCTTTTATATGAATAGCATCTTCCCCAGGGTAAATTCGTCCACTCATAACCTTTTCTCCATTATTAAGGAATATCTCTACAGAAGATTTGTCTACAAAAATTCTAAGGGATAGTTGGTTATTGATTAAATCCATGTTCGTTTTTCTTTCACCCCTGGGACCTATACCAGAGTGATCTCTATTGAATTTAAATAATTTATCTTTGACACTATAGGATAATACTGTTTCTTCGTTTTTGCTTGCACGGAGTTTGAACCCAAATTCTTCTGAATTTTTTGGTTCAAAAACCGCATTCAATTCATAGCAGTCTCCGGTAGTGTTTAAAAAGTTTTCGCCTATTAACTCTAAATATTCCAAAATGTATTGATTTTGCCTGTATTTTTTAATTTCATCTATGGGTTTTAAAAATAATTTATTATCTTTTAAAATCACTTCTCTAGGAAGAGTCATAGCCCCTGCCCAATGATCTCCTCTGCTTTGTGTGGGCATTTCAGATTCCCACATATCCATCCAACCTATCATGATTCTTCGCCCTTTATGGTCAATGGCAGTTTGTGGAGCATAAAAATCAAAACCATAGTCAATAGGAGCATATTTACTGGAAGTAAATATGCCTTCTTTTAGATTCAGTTCACCTATAAAATAAATTGATGAATGCAGATTATGATAATCATTTCCTTGGGCTTTCATATACTGCGGAGATACTATTAAAATATCTTTGCCTTGAAGTTGAAATACATCAGGGCACTCCCAATTCACGCCCGTGTTTTTGTCCCCTTTTATGAGAATATTTACAAATTCCCAATGCAATAAATCTTTAGATTGATAAAGAAGAACTTGACCTTGATCTTTTCCATCATTTGACCCTACCAACATGTAATAAAAACCCTCGGCATAAATGACCTTTGGATCGCGAAAATCTTCTTTACTGGCGTCTTCTGGAATTTGGTCAATGCCCAATATAGGATTACCTTCATATTTAATAAAATGAATTCCGTCTTTAGAATACGCCATGCCCTGAGTTTGCCTGTACTTTGACTTATCCTGATTAATGTAAGAATGACCGGTATATATCAGGAAAAGCATTCCGTCCTTTTCAAGCGAACTGCCTGAAAAACAGCCGTCCTTGTCAAATTCCGTATCGGGAGCCAATGCTATTGGCTGATACTCCCATTGAATTAAATCATCACTGGTTGCATGCCCCCAATGCATTGGTCCCCATACCGATTCATAGGGATAATGCTGATAAAACAAATGAAATTTGTCCCTGTAAAAAATAAACCCATTGGGATCATTTATCCAACCAAATTCCCCCATCAAATGATAGTTTAATCTATATTGGGTATTCAGTTTGGATTTGTTAGCCTTAATAAACTGATCTGCTGCTTTTGTTTTTGTGTTCTCCATTTATCATCATTCCTTATATCTACTTTATTGAGCCCTGTAATACGCCGTTAATAATGTGTTTTTGGGTAAATAAATAGAATAATATAACAGGTAAAATGGTTAAAATTAAGCCAGCCATAGCCAATCCATAGTTTACAGTATATGTACCGTAAAAATAGTAAGTGGATAATGGAAGCGTTCTTTGAGTGGGTTCAATCAAAATTAATGAAGGAAGCAAAAAGTCATTCCATATCCATAGTACGTCTAATATCATGATTGTCATGGTGGTGGGCATCAACAGAGGAAATACTATTTTCCAGAAAGTCTGCATTAATCCACAGCCATCGATCATTGCCGCTTCTTCAAGCTCTACAGGAATACTCTTTATGAAACCATGATACATAAAGACTGCCAAAGAAACTCCAAAGCCTATATACATATAGATAAGTGACCATTTGCTGTTTAGCATGCCAATGGAGCCATAGATACTTACTAAGGGAATCATAATGCCTTGAAAAGGAATAATCATTGACAGTACGAATACAAAGAAAATAATTTTGTTGAACATCCATTTCTTTCTTACGAGTAAATGGGCTGTCATTGAAGAAAACACAACAATGAGTATTACGCTGAATATGGTGATAATGAGTGAATTCACAAAAGCATGGGAATAATTCATTTTTGTGAACGCTTCAAAATAGTTGCTTAAACTATAGTTTTCCGGAAGTCTCAATGGATTGGAAACAATCTGAACCCTAGTCTTAAAAGAATTAATGAGTACCAACACAAAAGGTATAATGTACAATACCAAAACAACACTTAAAGCCAATGTTTTAAGAACGTTGAAAATGAGCTTTTTGTTCTTCATACTATGCTTCCACCTCCATCTTTTTACTGAAATATACTTGAATCAAAGTTATTGTCGCAACGATTAAGAATAAGAAAAATGCCTGAGCCTGCCCAACTCCGTAGTCTTGTGATAAGAATGCCTTATTGTACACTGTCATGGATATCAGTTCCGTACTCTTAAAGGGGCCGCCTTTAGTTAAAGCCAGATTCACATCATAAACCATAAAAGTTCTTTGTAAAGACAGGAATATACATACTGTAAAAGAAGGAACCATCATAGGCAGAATAACATTGATCAATCTTCTAATGCTTCCAGCGCCATCTATACTTGCTGCTTCTATAATATCTTTTGGAACATTCATTAATCCTGAAATATATATAATCATCATATATCCGGAATACTGCCAAACCCCTACAATAACCAGTGCCCAAAATGCCTTGTCAGGATTGGAAAGCCACGAGGATGAAAAAATAGGGAGATTGAAATTATTTCCTATATACACTAAAACATTTGTGAAAATAAACTGCCATATGTATCCTAATAAGACACCTCCAATAAGGTTAGGTGTAAAGAATCCACTTCTAAACAGGTTTTGTCCTTTGACTCCACTGGTTAAAATAAAAGCCAGTAAAAAAGCCACAGCATTCGTTAGAATTACGGTAAAGAACACATATTTAATGGTTAATAAAAAAGAGTTAAAGAATGTTTGATCCTTAAAGACTGATAAATAGTTTTGAAACCCAATGTACGAGTGAGTAGATGAAATACCGTTCCAATCAGTAAAAGTCAAATATATACCAAAAAGGAAAGGTAAAATGATTACTGTTATAAATGCAAAGGTAGCGGGTCCTGCAAATACTAAGTATGTGCCTAGTTTTTTTATAAAACTTTTTTCCCTGTTCATATCAACACCCCTCCAGTCAATCCTTATATAGGGAATATTTAATAATGGATAAGCAGTATTGCTTATCCATTATTAAAATTTATTCTGTAATATGTTATTTCACATTTTTCCAATATGTCTCAATCTCTTCAATTAATGCAGCTCTATCAATCATATCTGCTAAGTATTTTTGCATTGAAGCACCTACTTCTGCCCAATGATCTGCTGGCATGGTTGTCATAAATTGAATCATTTTTCCGCTGGTCATATATTCTTTTATAGATTTTGCCAAAGGATCTTGAGGTTCTAAAGTAATATTATTAAATGCAGGAATGATATTCGCTTTGTTTACGATCATGTCTTGACCTTTTTCGCTGTATACCAACCATTCTAAAAATTGTTTTGCAGCAGCCTGTTGTTCTTCACTGTTATTTACTTTGTCAATTCCTATGTATTTGGTTACACCAACAGGAATACCTGTATTTCCGTAGTCATCTGGGTTATTACTGATTGGTACCGGCATAAATCCAAATCCTTCATTCACTTGAGCAAATTCATAAATTTGAGGCCATGTCCAGTTACCCATGAACCAGAATCCTACTTCTCCGGAACCCATAGCTTGTTGATTGCTTTCATATGTAGCTGCCAATGGATCGTTTTTATACATATTGTATTGTTTCATCATATCAAAAGTATCCATTAAGCCGTTAAAAGGCTTGTTAGCTTTTAAGTCTACACTACCTGCTTTTAAGTCATTTAAGAATTTAGCAACATCCGCAGAATTACTGGATTGTGTAGCATAAGATATTGGTAAGAAGTGACCAGCCAAGGACCAATCCATTGGGGAAATTGCTAATGCTTCAAATCCTGCAGCTTTTACTTTATTAAAGGCATCCTCTAACTCTTTTGTTGTCTTTATAGCTGTTGGATCAACACCAGCTTGATCTAATATCGCCTTATTATATATAAAGCCTGCACCTTCAACTGCAAATGGGAAAGCCATTACCTTTCCGTCAAGGGTTACATTGTCCAAGCTATTATTGGCAGCGTCAGAAATCCATTTTTCATTGCTAAGATCTAAAAATTTATCCGCTAAACTTGGAATATCCACTGGGTCTAACATTGCCAATGCAGGAGCATTCCCTGCAGCATACATAACGGATATCTTTTCAAAAGGTGATTGGCCTGCATCAGCTACTACTACGTCCAATTTAATATTTGGATTGTCTGCAGTGAAAGCTTTGGCAGCTTCTTCTAATTGAGCTTGTATTTCGCCTTTTGAATTGAGCATTGTAATTTCAATGATTTGATTTTTTCCTGATGGAGATGAAGAATCTGTTTGCGTATTTCCTGTCGCCTGTTCCTGTTGAGATGTTCCAGCGGTATCCTTTGATCCGCATCCAACCATTGCTCCAATCATAAGTACAAGAGCCATTAATAATGACAAATGCTTAAATCCTTTCATATTTACCCCTCCATATATTTTTTATATTTGATTTCCACTTATTTTGGAAATCTTAATTACAGTTTCATTATACAAACACAATTCATATATGTCAACCGTTTGATATAAGATTTTTATATTTTTTTATTTGTGTTAACGATTGACATTTGTATAATTTATATAATACGTAAAATAAAACAACCGTCTTTTATGAGCAAATCAAAAAATTAAAGACGGTTGTTGTTTACTGTGACATATTTAGATTTTAAACCGGAGCATAGATGCCTTGAGCCTGCTGGTCACTTCCGTCAGGTTTTTAGCCAATATTGCTAATTCTTCTGCAGAACTTGCCTGTTCCTGGCTGGTAGCAGTAACTTCCTCAATAGAAGCCGCATTTTCCTCGGTGATGGCCGCAATTTGAGCTATGGAACTGACTGCTTTTTCTTTTTGCTCCTCAATATTTTCTATTTTACTGCTTATATCTTCTATCTGTTTAATAATGGTTTGCATACATTCTGCCATTTGAGCAAAGGCATGGTTTGTTTCAAAAACAATATTCCTCTGTTCTTCGAATATCTTATCGGACTTTCTGACGATAGAAACTGTATTTTCCGTCTTGGATTGGATATGATCAATAATTCCTGTGATCATGCCTGTAGCATCTTTAGTTCCTAACGCCAGTTTACGAATCTCTTCCGCTACAACCGCAAAACCCTTCCCTGCTTCCCCCGCCCTGGCGGCTTCAATAGCTGCATTTAAGGCAAGGAGATTGGTTTGTTCGCTAATCCCTGCAATAGCCTTAACAACTTTGATCACTTCTTTGGTTTCTTTGTCTAAATGCATTATTTCTTCATTAATTTTATTGGACGAATGAAGAGCATTTTGAGTTTTTTCATTAAGGGCTTTCATAATATTTGCCGCATAATCCCTCGCTGTTTCCACTTGATGTATTCTCTGCATAATCTCTTCTATTCTCGCAATAACATGATTAATATTCTTTGCCAGATTGTCCATTAATAAATTAGTCTTTTCGGCTTGTCTTGCTTGTTCCGTAGAACCTTCCGCCAATTCGTTAACTGCAGTAGATACTTGAGCAGCAGCTGCTGAAGATTGCAAAGACGAATTTCTTATAACATCCGTATCACTTTCCACCTTTTCTCTTACTTCATCTACTTGCGTAATTAATCTTCTGATATTTTCGATCATTCTATTGAAACTATAGGATAGTTTCCCGATCTCATCATTACTACGGATAGATGATCTTACGGTTAAATCCCCTTGTTCCGCTTTGCTCATAAGGTTCATGATGTTTTTTAAAGGTTTAGAGATACCAAGAGCTATAATGATTCCCACAATTACAGATACAATGATACATACCATCACTATACCAATGATACTGTGTTTAACGATTTCCATTTCTCTCATAAGAGAGGAAACCCGTTCACTGGTTACGATCTTCCACCCACTGCTATTGGTTGTATAACTGATAAGATATCCCGAGTCCGTAAAATTGCCGGATTCATTTGAAGCATATACTTTATCTAAATATGTATCCGTTAATTCAGTTCCAATCTTTTTAGTATCTAAATGAGAAATGATTTTTCTGGTTTGGTTAAGCAGAAATATGTCTGCTCCATTTTCCAAACCTATATTCTGAAGAACAGAATTTATTTCATCAACACTGATAAAAAAGGTTATAACCCCTATATTTTCAAGGGTTTTCAAACTACGAACAGGTCTTAATAAATATATGTAATCATAAGAATCATTAAATCCTGAAAGCCAGACAGTATTCCCATCATTGTTTTTTACACACTCCAAAAACTGCTTCCTAACATCATCCTTGCTGCCAGCGCTCCCTCTGGTATAATCATTTCCAGCGCCTATAGCTTCTCCATTCTCTAAATATATATAGATCCCTTTTATGTAATTATTAGAAGACATCATGGAATTCAAATTTTTCTGTATTGCTTTAAAAGATTCCAATCTTTTCATAGAATTGTCATAGGTACTTTTTTCTAAGATTTCTATATATTCTATATTGGACACAAACATCATGGACATGTTTTCGATTTCTTTCATTTTTAAATCAATGTTTGAAGATACCTGTTCAACCATCTTCTTTGAATAAAAGCCTACTTCATTTTCCAGGGTACTCTGGGCATTCATATAAGCAAACGCCGCAGTAAAACTCAAAGGGATAACGCTCAAAAGGATAAAAGTTATAATAAGTCTTTGCGCTATGCCTATTCGACCGAAAAGCTTTGGAAGTTTCCTAAAAATATTAAATTCTATTCTCATACTGTCCCCCCTCAAAATTTTATACCTACACCTTTAAAGTTTCCTTCTAAAGTTAAAATTAAATAAAGAAATAAGCCCCTAAATTCTTTATTTATTTCTTATTATACATTTACGAAATATATATGTCAAACGGTTGATATGTATTTTTTATATTTCTTACGTTGTGCAATCCGTTAACATATGTATAAAACTAACAAATAGATTATTGCAAATTCTTTATTCATTAACAGGATACAACTTAACAAAAAAAGATAGGCAATCATATGAAATGACTGCCTATCCCTATCTAACTCATTCGATTAATTGATTTTTCAACTTCTTCCGGCACCATGCCGCTGGCATCAATAATTGGAACTTTTGTAGATGTTGTTTGAATGCCCATAACATTTTGATCCATACCAGTTACGACAATAGCATCTACATTGCCTAAATTTTGAACTGCATTTTCTGCACTCGTATCAAATTCTTGGACATTATATCCTTTACTGCTTAGATAGTCTTTAATTGGTGATAAACCTTTTTGAACTCCAATGTTTTTCATACTCATGCCTCCTTTATGATTATTATTTCATATGGCATGAGAGTCTATTCATTCATTTAAAATTTTAATCCTTTTAATTTATCTTTAAGAATGTCTCCAATGGTAACACCATCTTCTTCATTATTGGTATACTGCATTACTTCTTCACTTGCTCCATCTTCTGCTTCACGAATGCTAAGGCTGATTCGCTTTTCTTCTGGTTTTATTTCTAAAATTTTTGCTTTAACTTCATCTCCTACAGAAAGAACTTCTGTAACCTTTGCAATATGCTTATCGGTAATCTGAGAAATATGAACCAAGCCTTCCACACCAGGTTCAAGTTCAACAAATGCTCCGAAATTTGTGGTTCTAACCACTTTACCTTTTATAATGTCATTTACTTTATATTTTTTAACCGATTCATTCCATGGATCTTCTTTAATATCTTTTAGTGCAAGGGAAATTCTATCTTTCTTTTCATCAAAATCCACTACATATACTTCTACTACATCCCCTACAGCAACAACTTCTTTTGGATCTAGAACTCTTTTCCATGATAAATCGGATAAATGAATTAATCCGTCTACGCCGCCTAAATCAACAAAAGCACCAAATTTAGCTAATCTGGTTACAACGCCTTTTCTCTTTTCTCCTTTTTTAAGGGTTTTCCATATTTCTTTCTTTTGAAGTTCTCTTTCTTCTTTTTCAACTTCTTTTCTAGATAATACCACTTTGCGGCTTTCTTTATCCAATTCTATTAATTTAACTTTTAAGGTTTTTCCAACATAAGCATTTAAATCTTCAACATAATTTACTGAAAGCTGGGATGCAGGGATAAATGCTCTTATACCTTTTATTGGTGCTACAACTCCACCCTTTACAACTTCTTTTACAGTTACTTCAAAAGGAGTTCCTGATGCAAGATAATCGTTTAATTCATCCCATACTACCACTTGGTCTGCTTGTTTTTTGGATAAAATAACATTTCCTTCTCCGTCATCTACCTGAAGAATTACTACATCTATCTCATCGTCTGGTTTTAGAAGATCTCTAGGATCAATATTTTCATCATCTGAAAGTTCTTCTTTAGAAATAATTCCATCTGCCATGTACCCTATGTTTACCAATACTTCATCTTCATTAACTTTAATAACTTTTCCTTTCACGATATCCCCAGCATGGATTCTCTTCATGGATTTTTCGATATCATCCATCATTTGTGCCATAGTCATTTCTTCAGTATAATTGTTTTCCACTTAAAACATCTCCTTATCTATGTAAATATTAATAGTTAATTAATATAATACACCATAATTTAAAAATTATAAAGCATACATACTCCATCATTCTGTTTCCTCAATACTAAAACTTAAACCACAATTGGTAAATAATAAATGCAAACAATATGATTACAAAAAATTTAAGTACAAATAATATAAGTACAAAAATACAGAGAGAAAGGATACAAAAAATGATTCACATTGAAGAATGTTGGACCGCTGTAGATCAAACCGGTTACTACGGAATGGTTTATGATTCTATGGAAAATGCTTCTTTCGTAGAAAAAGAAGATCCAAATTTTAAAGTTACCAAAGGCTACAGACTTGTAGATGAAAACGGTAATCCTGTTCCTGATACAGAAAGTATTTATTTCGATTTGACTGAGGCGGAAGAAGCATTACAAAGTATAAATATAGAGCAGCTGTTTTAAAAATCTTTGAGGGTACTCAAAGATTTTTATATTTTGCTTCGGTTAATTTTATATCCAAATAAGCCTCCGCAGAACCCACCTATAATATGAGTAAGCTGCGATACGGCGTCTTTATAAAATAAACCGGCTATAACTTCTTTTCCCATAAATATGATGACAACAATAAGCAATGTTAAAGGAATTGTTCCCTTCTTAATATTGGCAAAAGAACTTAATAAAATCAGCATGAATACAATGCCGCTGGCTCCAAGCAGTGCTGTTTTAAAAAATAGGATATTAATGATTCCTGTAACAAAGGCTGTAAAAACAATCATAATAAGCATATTCTCAGAACCATATTTTTCTTCCAACATAGGTCCTATTAAAAGGATTAATAAAAAGTTATTCATATAGTGTTCCCAATTCGCATGTCCTAATACATGACCAAAAAGTCTTATGTAGAAAAGAGGGTCTTTTAGAGAACTTCTATAAACAGAAAACAGCAGCATCGTAGAGCTGTTTTTAGTCCATTCTCCTAACAAATAAACAAAAAACGCTAAAAAAGTAAAAGTCAAAATTACCGGCGCATTGTAATGAATCTTTTTAATCATAATACTCCCCCATTATTTACCTCTTTTTTTCTTTTTCTTTGCAACGGAAAAACCAAAAGTACCTAAGGGATTCGTTAAACCGTAATATGTACCATGAGAATAGCAAATAGGTTTGGACTGATCCAAATGAAATTTTTTATTCTCGTCTAAATAGTCCTCATCTACGTTTACCGCTAATACTTCAGCTAAAAACATATGATGAGAACCTAAAGGGGTTATGCTCTGTACTCTGCACTCAATGTTTACAGGACTTTCTTTAATTAAAGGTGCACCTACGATGCTTGCTTCCTGTGGTGTCAGATTCATTTCTTTAAATTTATCCACATCTCTTCCGGATCTTACGCCACAATAATCCGTTGCACGAACCAATTTTTCTGTAGTAAGATTAATCACAAATTCCTTCGTTCTTTCAATCATTCCATAAGAGTGCCTTGAAGGCCTTAAAGAAATATATGTCATCGGCGGATTCGTACAAACCGTTCCTGTCCATGCTACCGTTACAATATTCATCGTACCGTCTACATCTTTACAAGTAACCAAAACCGCCGGAAGCGGATAAATCATGTTTCCTGGTTTCCAAGTAATCTTTCCCATGCGCTTCTCCATTTCTTTATTGATAAACAAATTCTATTAAGTATTTAAATTTATAATTATTATTCCTGTATCTATAACTCTCATCACTTCTAAGTTATCTTTTAATAGAAAAATATCTCTTTTAAATGAGTCTTCAATACATTTATATTTTATCATAATCCGTCTCTACAAATCAAAAAATCACGTCAAAAAACGTGATTTTATTTCTTTTCTTCTTGAAAAAGCGGAGAATATTCCTTTTCTTTTTCTATATATTCCTGTGCTGCTTCATCTAGTTTTTTTGGTTCTCTTTCTCTTTTTTCCTGATTCAATACCCCATCTTCCATTTGAATCAGTTCCATTTCTCGTCGTGTAAAACTCATAGCATCACCTCATATTAAGTATTTGAAAGTTCATATGAAGTTATACTATGCCATTTTCAAAGTATGTAAGTTTTCATACAGGGTAAATTGAAACAAAATATTATTATACTCTTTCAGTTCCCCTTCTTCAACTAATTCCCAATCTTCTTTTTGATCTAAATTTGGGAAATAAGTGTCTGCTTCATACTGATTTTTAATCTTTGTAACATATGCCCTAGAGCAATATGGAAGCAGTAAAGTATAAATGCTTTCCCCTCCTATAATATAGATGTCATCGTGATCATAATCCTTTAATCTCTCAAAGAGCTCATCAAGAGAATGACATATAATGGCTCCATCTACGGCATAGTCCTCATTTTTAGTCAATATAATATTGATTCTGTCTTTTAAAGGCTTTTTATTCGGGAGAGATTCAAAGGTTGTTCGGCCCATAACAACCACTTTTCCCATAGTTTTTTCTTTAAAATACTTCATATCTTCTGGGATTATTTGGAGTAAGTCGCCTCGGCACCCAATACCCCAATTGTTATCCACTGCTACAATTAAATTCATATGATTCACCTTTCTACACTGCCACCGGAATATTTCTAATGGGTTCTCCGAATTCATACCCTTCTAATTTGAAATCGTCCACTGTAAAATCATAAAAATTCTTAATCTCAGGATTGATCATAAATTTAGGAGCAGGATAGGTTTTTCTTTCAATTAATTCTTTTACGATGGGAATATGTCTGTCATAGATATGGGCATCTGCTATAACGTGCACCAGTTCTCCCACTTCTAATCCACTTACCTGCGCAAACATATGAACCAGTACGGCATATTGGCATACATTCCAGCCGTTAGCCACTAAAATATCCTGTGACCTTTGATTAAGTATAGCATTTAACTTATTTCCCGTAACATTAAAAGTCACACTGTAAGCACAGGGATATAAATTCATTTCATGAAGATCATGATGATTGTATAAATTCGTCATAATTCTTCTGCTATAGGGGTTATTCTTTAAGTCATACAAAACCCTGTCAACCTGGTCAAATTCCCCTTCTTTGTACTTGTGTTTAATGCCTAACTGATATCCGTAGGCCTTGCCTATGGACCCCTCTTCATCCGCCCAGGCATCCCATATATGGCTGTTTAAATCCTTCACATTGTTAGATTTCTTCTGCCAAATCCAAAGGATTTCATCTATGGAAGATTTAAAAGGAATCTTTCTTAATGTTAAAATAGGAAATTCCTTGGATAAATCATATCTATTTACAACACCAAACTTTTTAATCGTATGAGCAGGCGTTCCGTCTTCCCATCTTGGTCTTACCTCCTGCCCCTCTGAACTCATACCTGTTTCTATGATATCTCGACACATGTCTATGAAAACTCTATCAGCTAGACTCATAACTTCCCTTCTTTCTACAATATTCATTATAATAATACTTGATAATCATTACTGCATCAATAGATAATTCGTTACTTATTTTCACGTTAACTTTAATATATTTTATATCATTTTGTTTCCATTGGCTACTAATTCAAACTTAGCATCTAAAAAATCAGCAGCTCTTCTGCACATGATCATCCTTGCCAGAAATATTTCAAAATACTCAACAAGAGAAGATATTTTCATATCCAGCGTTAAGTCCAAAAGAATTGTCCTTCTTTTCTCATCAATAATTACTTTAGATTTTTCCACGGCATAATTTACTCTGTCGTGAATATCAAAAGTAACAAATTCCTTATTTCTTACTCTGCTTCTTCTAACATCGGTTTTATCTGCTAAAATCAGTGCAGCCGATACCGGATTCGCCGAAGATCCAGTAGATTCATCGTGATTTCCAATGGCTGCAATGATTATTGCTATTTCCTCAGGGTCCATGCCGAGTCGTGTAAGAATATTAAACGCCATAACTGCCCCAGTTTGGGCATGGTCTATTCTATTGACCGTATTGCCTATATCATGAATATAACCCGCAATTCTTGCCAGTTCTGCTTCTCTTTCCGAGTAACCCAAGGTAAGCAATATTTTCGCTGCTGTCTCTGCTACTTTAGTTGCATGCACAGCAGAATGATCTGTAAATCCCATTACTGCTAATAGTTCATCTCCTTTTCTAACATAAGTATTAATTTCTTTGTTGTTTTTAATATCTGAATATGAAATAATCCCCATCTTAATCCTCCTCATTTTTTGGCATTTATTATATATTATGTACAATTAATAATGGCTCTATAATTTTTGGTGTTGGTGATTAAAACCAGCACCATTTTATTTACAAAAAAAGATGAGACAACTGACAAACTCTGGTAAAATATAATCGACCAA
>JGI24712J26585_10001931_pt1 | contig 17362 bp, 22 predicted proteins | sample BioPla3DNA2_FD_26585 | JGI IMG/M metagenome (IMG submission 26585) | reverse complement strand
ACTGCTGGAGAAATACCCAAGAGGCTGAAGGGGCTGGCTTGGAAAGCTAGTAGGTCTGTCACAGGACGCGAGGGTTCAAATCCCTCTTTCTCCGCCACGCTCGATTGTAAATACACATGACTTGTCGTGTGTATTTTTCTTTTACTTATATTACAAAGTAATATATGTAAGGTCAAAGAAATTCAACTAAATTTGGGCAGTTTACTTCCCTCACTATTTTGTACCAGAAAAAATGAACCCTAGCCACTAGCAGACCGGCTCTAGGGTTGAACTTATTAATAGGAGATATTCATCCAGCTATAAACTTGCTGAACTTCAGCTACAATACTCTTAATATTTTCAATGTTTGTATTGTAATAAGTTATTTGTTCTGCAGATTCTTTATAGGTGTTTTCGCCTTCTTTATAAACAATATCAATTACACAGATTGTATATTCATTGACGTATTTTAAAGATTTTTCTTTGATTGTGTTCTCAACATCAATGATTAAAGCTCCGGGCATATGAGTAGATCTATTATACTCGTTATATGTGACCACAAATGTACTTTCTTGATATTCTTTTACCTGAGATAACTTTACGCCTAATATAATATTACCAGCCAAGTTAATACCAAATGCAATTACACCCAAAATTAAGAGTCCTTTCTTCATAAGTTTTCCTTCTTTCTAATGTATTAATTGAGAAATTAACTAAATTCTAAAAACAATATCTAAAAATTTAGTAAAAACATCACACATTTTTTTAAAATTTACTCTACCACCAAAATTATCGAATAATTCCGGAATGCTGTAGAGTAATGGAGCATTATACTGATTATACTCTCCAAAAACGCCCTCGGCTTCAAAAAGAGCTATGTGAACAATCTTACTTATATTCTTTTTAACCGTTTCTTTATCAAATCCATAAAACATTTCTGCAGATGGAAGTTTATAACCATATCCATCTTTCATAGCAGCAACTTCAAAAATTGAAAATCCGAGTTTATTATAAAAATCTTTATACTCGATTTTGTAATAACCGTCATTTAAAAGTTCTTTAGTTGGCTTCCTTACTTGATATTTTTTTGCAAAAATAAGGGTCATTAGCTAATTTTTTCATGCATTGTACTAATTCGTAAATATTGTTTCGATTATAAATGAGGCCATTTTCACCATGCCTTATAATTTCATCAGATCCAGGCCAATCGGAAGTAATACAAGGAATGCCAAGAAGCAATGCTTCTACCAATGCGTTGGAAAGGCCCTCAAAATCAGATGTCATTATAAACATGTATGAATCTACGATTTTTTCATGAATATTAACTTTTGGTTTTTCAATCATCACTTTGTCTTCAAGATTAAATTTTTTAATCAACTCATTATCTTTTTCTAAATCAGGTCCGTCTCCATATATAATCAAAGCAAAATCCTTATATTCTTTTGAAAATTCACTAAAAGCTTCAATCAATACATCATGTCTTTTTTGTATATTCATTAGCCTTCCAATCGTAACAATTGTTTTTGTTTTTTCTTTGAAAGTAATCTTTTTTACATCAACAGGGTTTGGAATTACCAGTCCACGCTTTTGCAAAAATTTTGGATAGCATGATTTTTCCCATTCTGTTTGAAAAATTATGGCGTCTATTTTTCTACATATGAAAAATAAGAAATTATCAGTTAACCTATTTCTAACTTTTGATTTTGGATCACTGGTTTCTCTGAGACAAATACGAATTTTTTCTCTTCTTCTCGAGAGAACGCATAAAGAAGCTATCTTTAAAGTCATTGCTAAAATACAATCAGGTTTTATTTCGTGAAAAATCCTTTTCAAAAATTTTATCCATGAAAATACGGATAATTTTTTTGAAATGCTATTACCTACATCTTTTTTATAAGAAATTATTTCTATATCGTTATTAATTGTTTGAAAAGAACGATCGCTATTAGAAAGAAGGGTAACGATGTAGACTTTATACTGTTTCTTTTGATAATAATTGGCAATTCTTGAAGTAACCTTTTCAATTCCTCCAGAGCCCAAAGAACCAGTGACAATCATTATTTTCTTCATATTAATGTCTCTCCATAACGTCGTTCATAAATTCTAGATAAAAAAGTGCTGTTTTTGCAATATCAACCCTGCCTCTATTTTTATAAATGTTTTCAGGTATTAATTCGCTCTCGATTTTATTTTTTGTTTTTAAATATAAAATCATTTTTGATATAAAATCATTCATAGATTCAGGAATTGTTAAATAACCACAAGTCTCATCTAATAAGTCTACAATACCACCTACAGAATTACCGATAACCCATACACCAGAAGCTAAAGCTTCATTAATCACCAAAGGATTACCTTCCCAATGAGACGCCAATAATAGGCATTTACTTTTTGCTAAATAATCCTCAACATTATTAACAACTCCAGCAAAAGTTACGTGATTAAGTAAATTATTCTTTAAGCAAAAGTTATAACAACTTTCATAATTTTTTCCATTGCCAATTAATAAGTAATTTGCATTATGCCCAGAATCTCTCACTTTTTTGAAACACTCAAGCATAAACAAATTATTCTTTATATCATTAAAACTTTGGAATAAGTTCTTGCATCACCAACTTTGAAGTCATCAAACTTCTGGGATCCAAATGTTAAATCGAAAGATAGTTGATTTCCATTATCATCAATATAAGATATTATCTCATCAAAATAATTATTGAAATTTGAACCATATGTACTGGCAAACAAGCTGTCAATTACGTTGTTTTCATCACAAAGTTCAGAAAAAACTTTACCATCGTAATTAGAAATTGAGCGATTTGCTATAACTTGAGAAAATGCATCTACTCTGACATTTGTTGTATTGGAAAATGAATATCCAAATAAAAAACAAGAACCGAAATTGATAATAATCGGTAAAATTCCAAACAAAACTTGTTTAATTTTTGGCCTCATATTCGATAATAATTGTGCAACGCTTATTAGTTTTTAAATTTGCCGATGCATTATTAGTATATCTAATGATGTTTGTTATTTCAAAGAAATATAAGCGTAATCAAACAGATAATGGTGTAAAATAATAAAACAGTATACAATAAAAAGTATTAAATAATTAATTGAAAAAGACTGCGGGCAAGAATTATGAAGATCTTATTATTGACAGAAAATTATGCAACAACAAATTTTTCTACTGGCAAAATTGTAAAAAAACTTATAGATTTCGATAAAAATATAAACTATGTTGTTGTTTGCAAAGGCAATGACAATCGCCATTATCAACTTAATAATTCTGAAGTTTATCAAATGCCTTCTTATTACACATTTGGATATAAGAATCTATCAACTTTTTTGTATAAAGGATACACAAAAATTGTAAAACATTTTTATCCATATACTCTGCTTGATAGAAAAAGATTTTTCAAATTAGCGTGCAAAATAATGAATAAGGGAAACGGATTTGATGCAATTATTTCTGTTTCTGGATGGTTCTCAACCCACGAAGCCGCAACAAGAATTGGAAAAAAGTTTAGAATTCCAGTTTACTTAGTTTATACAGATCCTTTCGTTGGAAATTTATCATTAACTCATTTTAAAGAAAAAAGATTAATAAAAATTGAAAAGCCATGGCTTACAAATTCTAAATCGATTTTTATGCCGCAAAATTATATAGATAAATATTTTAATATTTATGAGAATAACATTACATCAAAAATAATTGATTTTGAACTTCCTTGTATAACTGAAAAAATCAATTCCCGAAACACTGAAAATTTCCTTATTTATACTGGTGGAATATCAAACAGGATTAAAGATTATGCTGCTTTCGATTCCTTTTTATACGCAGTAGATACTCATGTTGAGTGTTTTGGAGAAAAACCAAAAAAAGCATCATTAAAAAATGTAATGTTCCACGAAAGGGTGCCCCAGAAAAAGCTAAAACAATACATCGAGAAAGCTAAAGCTATACTCGTTTTTGATAATTACTTTGGAATTCAAATACCTAGCAAGGCTATAGAGGCCGTTTCAACGAATAAAAAAATAATTTTTATCTATTATCAAAATGACACTGCATGTTATGAATTTTATAAGAAATATGACGACATTTTATTTGTGAATTTTGATTTTATTGATAGCAAAGAAACAATTAAGAATATTAAATCCTATCTAGAAAAAGAAATTGATATAAATAGAAGAATCTATACAAATGAATCTCAAATTATAAAAGTAATCAATAAATTAAAATCCTAAGATAAAAACTTAATTGGCTTAAAAAATAAACTTATTTTTTTAGAAATTTTTGTTTAAAAGATTCGTTTTCGTTTAAATGAAATATGTTTTTCTTAATTAAATTTTTAATTTTTGAATTAATCGTTTTTAGAAAAGGCTTTACTCTAATCGAGGAAATTTTCTTCTCGAATTTTGAGTCAATTTTTAATTCCTTAGGATCTTTTAAAGGAAGGCTTATTTCAAAACTATCCATTCCGCAAAACCTTTGTGCCATTACATTTTTCTTGGAAACGCCACCATGAGTTGCGAATGTATCAACACCAGTATTTTTTATTAAATTGCATGATGGAGCAATTCCATATAAATTATTTTTAACTACGCTCATAATCATATGATAATCCCAAGAAGCAAATTGCCTTCCTTCGAGAAAACGCATTCTCTCATTTTTTGCATCGTAAACTTGTTGCTTATATAATCGACAATTTACATACTGATTGCGCAATTTTTTGATTTCTTTTTTATCATCAAGAAATTCAAGAGTTTTATCATAATATTTATTAAATTTTTTACCCCAGCTCGCCCAACCACAAGGAAGAAGCTGTTTCGTAAACATGTATGAGGCTCCATTTTTTGGTGTATATTGGCCAAGATAATTAGTTCCACAAATCCAAAGAATTTTCTCTTCGTTTTCGTATTTATCTAGTAAATATTCACAATAAGGGAAAAAAGATTCTTCTGGTAAATTATCATCTTCTAAGAATATGGCTTTGCCTTCTTTTTTAAGAATATCGCAAGCTCCTAAACCTATTTGATTAAAAACCCCTTCATTCTTAGTTGCAAATCTTTTTTCAACATCGCAATCCCAATCGATTGCTGACAAAACTTCTTTTCTAACTTTCTCAACAATCTTATTTTCTTCATTGTTCCTACCATAATCGCCAACCAAAATAATCTTTCTTGCATTTATTTTTTTGAGAATTTGAATAGTTTTAATTGTTGTTTCTGATCGTTTAAAAATAAATAATATAACAGGGATATTAAATTTACTCAATTCACTCATTTTTTAAATCTCCAAAGTTTATTTTTAATTTTTGAAAATAATCCTTCCTTATTGATTTTATCACAATATCTTAATAGAGATGTATTATCATTCTCAAAACTAGAATAATTATTTTCAAAAGACCTGACTTTTTTATAAAATTTCTCAGAAGAGTAGCTACGAGTAAACTTTTCTAAAAAATTAACTTTCGAATCCCACAAAGACATATTTAAATTTTTAATTAATTCTTCACTTCTTTTTGAATTGACATAAATTACAGAAACACCCATTTTATTTGGATCAATTTCATTAGCTTCCATGTAAGGATAATCGGAAAGCGTGATATCCCCAAGTCTTTCGGTAGAAGCAAATTTACAGTCTGTACAAACATTTTTAATGCCTGCCCTTGAATGTAATAATGCATAGAAACCTGTTTTTGGATTCCCTCTATAATCACAATAATACGATTGGCCATTTTCAAAAGTAACATTCATTCTATTGTTATTTTTAGAATCTCTAAAAATGATATTTTTTGTATTTGAGTTATACTTTCTTTCTAGTGCTTTAGTAAAAATTTTAAAAGCGCCATTGCTTACAAACCCAAAACAAACTAAATCAATCGTAAAAAGCAAATCAGATTGAATGATTGTTCTTACGGATGCGACTTGACATGGTGTTCCGCAAAAAAGAACTCTAATTCCGCTTTTAATATCAACTAAAATTTGTTTCAAACAACTGCCTATATTGCTTTGAATATACTTAGAGCCTTGAAGCAACTCTAGATCATTAATATTATCTACTCTAATATGTGAGAGGTTATCAGAACCAAAAAGACGAGCTCCATAAACAACTCCACCATTTTTAATGAATTGTTTAGCAATTTCATAAAAAGCCCCACCAGAAGAACTCTTAGCACGAGTGGCTGGATTATTTGACCATCCATATTTAATCAGAAATGGTTTTTCTCTATTTATTTCATTAATTGAAACGCATTTCTTAAAACACAATCCACAACGAACACATTCATTATTATTAATTTTAGGCTCAAAAAAGCCAAAGTTGTTTAAAGAAAAAATGATCGCTTCTTTTGGGCAAACTTGTGCACACGCCATACAGCCCATACACTTTCTTTCAGCAACAACCTTATTAATTGTTTCTACCATTTTTAAGCGCCTCTTCAATAAAAAGGTGTGAATTTAAACGTTCTTTTTTAAGAACTAAATTAGAGCTGGTAAAATCCGTATTTAAAAAAGTAACAAATTTTTCTCTAAGAAAGTCATCAAAAGTCAAAATCTTATCATTGAATTTAAACATTTTAATCATGCTGTAAAGTCTTGAATTTATTGAATGCTTTGAGTCATAGTTATCTCTATCAAAAAGTACAAAAGGAGTATTTAAATTAATACAAAAAGCTAAAGCGTGTAAAGAGTTTCCTAAAACACATTCAGCATTCTTAATAATATTCACAAAATCGAACGGACCAGCAAAAGGGATAACATCAATTATCCTTTTACTCTTATAGAGTTTTTTAAAATTTTTTTTATTTTTAAAATTGAAAAGCAAAATATCAAAATTGGTTTCACTCAAAATTTTAGTTGCAATCTTTTCCAATGGAAAATCATCAAACATATATATAACAACATATTTTTTATCATGGGAATATGAATCTTTCGAAAGTTCAGTCCATCTTTCTGCTTCAATCATTAAAGTCGGATCTAAAACATGAGTGCTTTTCATTTTGAATTGATTTTTGAGCAGATCAACACCATTACTTTCTCTACATGAGATTAAATCAAATTTTTGTAAATACTTAGAACATTCGTCAACAACTTCTTGGCTAACTTCCTCTACACCAAATGAAGGGGCGTACGAGAATATACATTTATTTTCTTCAGCAAAACCGAACATATCGAAATACAAATTTTCTTTTCTAAAATTAGGATTCCAAATAACATCCGATCCACAAACAAAATAATCGAATTCATTATTTAATTTTCTAAAATATTCATATTCCCTAGTTAGTTTTTGAGAATTAAAAATCAAATATTTTTTTCTGAAATTTGAAAAATTCTTCTTGAAACTATAATTTCTAAAAAAGTCCATTATATTAAATTTAATTAGGCTTTTAGAAAAAGATAAAAATTGAAATTTAGTTTTTAAAAAATCACAATCCGCCAAAAAAGAATACCTATCAAATGGTAATATTTTTGTCTCAAATCCATATTTGTGAGAAAAAAGATCTTGCATCGCAAAACATTGTAAACAGGCCCCATAATTGTTAATGAAACAAGTTTGTATAGCTATTTTGTTATTTTTCTTTTCCATTTTTAATCCCCTTCAAAAGAGCAAACACAAAGATTCGATCTTTTAACAACACAAACAATAAGTAAAAAATAACAAAAACACATCCTTTTATTATGAATAGTGCCATATTAGAAATTTTAATTAAATCGAAAACAAAAGAAATTAATATCGAAATTGGAATAATGACAATGAAATAAAGGATGAAATCTTTAAAAAATTTATCAGTTGAAATGCCAACTGTTTTTTTGTCGTAAATTTGCATTAGTACCCATTGACCGAGAATATATGTAACAAAGGTTCCAAGCACGCAAGCCCAAATTGCATATTGCTTATCAATCAAGAGCATAGTAACTATAGAAGCAATTGCGTTTGTCAAAACTATTCCTAAATAAATTACCGCGGCTTTCTTATGATTATTTGTTGCTCTTCGAGCAGCGACATTTAAACCATTTGAACAAGTCAATGAATAAAGCACCATCAGAATGCATGCAATATAAAAAACTGTCAATCGTTCCTTTCCAATCCACAAAATAATGAAATCTTTCCCGCATGCAAGGAACCCGCCAACCAATAAAAATGTTAATAAAATTTGGATTTTCGATGCTTTCAAGAAAATCTCATCAATTTCTTTAATGCCTTCCCCGTTGTAATACGCATCATTAACTTTTTGGGAAAATACAACTGAAATGATAGAGGTAAAGCTAATTAAATAATTAGGTATTGTTAAAGCGAGTTGATATACAGATACAGAATCAGCATTTCTAAAGCCTAACAAAATTTTATCAATATTTTTATTAAAAATATCTACAACTGTATTTAATAAGATAAATGAAGTAAAAATTAATATTTCTTTAGTTAACATTTTCTTATACGCTTTATCTTCACCACTAGATTTTAAGTTAATTCGCATTCCAAGAAAGACACGAGAATATAACATTTGAAAGCTTGATAAAATAGCCATTGTTCCAAAATGAATTAAAGCAACAACGACTACACCACATCCCAATTTCAAAGCAACAACTGATAAGCCTGTCTGTAAAATTACTTGAAGTAAAGGAATAATATAAGCAAAAATATACTTTTGTTTGTAATACGGGTAAGCTTTTCCGACATTCAATAATGAAGTAATGCTCGAAGATAAAATCGACATTAATATAATTAAAGATATTTTATTAACTTCACTAGATGTGTATTCGTTAAGTGGTATGATTTTAAAGAATATTAATGAATTAAATCCCAAGCCAAAAACAAGAACAATAAGAAAAACAATGAAAAATATTTTTAAAAAAACACCAAGGGTCTCGGATTCCCCTTTTTCACCATGATTTTTCTTTTCTCTCGTTAAGAAACGATAATATGCACTGGTGAAAGCAATGACTAATGTATCAATCCAAGAAATTAAAGAAGACGAAAACGAATATAAACCGTATTCTTTATCTCCAACTTTACCAAGAAAAAACGGAACAAAAAATATCGAAATCAATACTTGTATAAAAATTGTTGACCATGATATTACTGTCGCGACAGTTCTTTCTTTCTTAATGTTCTCCATAGCGCCTCTATTATATACATAAATATTATTTATATCAAATATCATTTATTAATTAATAGTATAAGTTAAGTGAACAAAAAGTGCATACCATTATATGATATGCACTTAATTAAAATGCTGATTCTCTGTTATTTTTTACCTAAGACTTATATGCTTGGCTAAATTGTTTCTAATCTAGTTCATCACAAGATTTAACGTATCTGTTCCAAATCGGAAACTTTGCTACTTCTTCTTCACTGATGCAAGAATTCGATGCGCGTAGATTATTAAAATAATCAAGCAAGCCGTTGTCACCTTTTTCCCTCCAAATTTCTCTGCCTTTGTGGAAGTAAACATACTCGGATGTCTTTCTATCGAATCCGAGTTGATTTATTCTTCCTTTTCCCTGAGTAACTAAAAGCATTTAATTCTCCCAAGGTTCATTGAACCATTTAACAAGCTCTCTAACACTGTCGCATTCAAATAATGGTTCTTGGCTGAATTCTCCGCCTTTGACCTTTCTTCCAAAGACAGCATATTTGTGATTGTTCCAACAGCAGTCAATTTGAATAGTAAATTGAACTTCACCATCTTCTAAATCCGCAAAGCGGAAATCATCATAGAGCGGACCGTTCAATGGACAGTTGTTTTTAAACCAAACACAGTTTTTATCTAAGTTAATTTTTCCTTTACCGTTAATCTTAATAATGATGTTACCCATTTTATAGGTCTTAGCTCTAAGGGATGAATCTTTGCAGAACCAATCCCACCAACCAGCTTTGATCTGAGTCTTAACATCGCTGTCACTGTACATCTCGGTCATAAAATTGATAGACCATTCTCTAATTGTTAGTTTTCTTTCCATTTCCTTACTCCTCAATGTTATCTAGATTATCTTCTGCATCCTGTATTGAACTAACTGTTTCCTCAATTGTTGATGCTGAATTGTCTAGCCATTCTTGTCTTTGTTCCTGAAGCTCTGTTAATTCCTCCCTATTCTCGTAAGGTTCAATGTCGGAGCTTTCACTTTCGAGGTCACTTTGTAGATCCTCAAATTCAATTCTTAATGAGCTTAACTTTTCTTTTAATTCTTCAATTCTCTTTTTGAATTGTGTCTTTGTATATGTAGCCATAATTGACCTCCTTTTTGGTCATTAGTATATTCGCTCTATATCATTGATATAGCAACTTATATAGGGAGTATTTCCAAATTTTTCAGAATCGATTTTCAAGTTCCAAAAATTAGGTCCCGCGTATTTCAGAGGTGGGGCCTTCGGTACTAACTAAGTTAGTACAAAAAGATGACCGGGGGGCCGGTCACCTTAGTTATTTTTAGCAGAAATTAGAGCTGGAAGAATTGCTTAAACTCATCAAGAATAGCTTCAATGGCTTTAGGATTTCCGTTAGTCATTAGATATCTTCTTTTGGCGCAGAGATAAACAAGCCATTCGTTTTCATCTTTAGAATAAAACTTTTTAGTTTTGAAAGCTTCTAATACTCTGTTCCATTGTTCTTTGGTGAATGGAGCATGATCAATTTTATTTCTAATTTTCAAATTATCATTCTTGGTTTTGATTAAATAAAATGTATTTGCTTCATACTTTTCACATTCTTTAACAAAGTTAGAAGTGATTTTTATATCCTCGCCAGTGTCAGCGAGAAGAGAAAGAACGACTTCTTCTTCACTTCTAAGAATTCTAGTAATTAATGCGTAATGTAACATGATTAGACCTCCTTTCCTTGTTCTTGCTGTTCTTTTATAAGGGCTGCTCTCTGCTTAGTCCTATTTAACTTATCTTGTCTGATGATTTCTACCGCTTCATTGTATTCGTCATCATCAACATCAACCCAGACTTCTTTCTCGGCTTTTCTTTCCAAGATATCAAGTTGATCTTTTCTAGGGTTATATTTCCTACCAAACTTTGTTTGAAGAAGATAAATAGCAGCTTGAGTATCAGGTGGTATTTCCTTTTTGGTTTTAACAATTCTTTGTTTTCTTTTGCCACCATCAACTAATTCATAAGTCTGAACTTCATCTTCAAGTTTCATTCCTTTGGCTCTCTTAAAGATTGCACTTTCAAGTTCGAATCTTAGGTTGTCATCTCCCTCTTGGAATGCTTCTTGAATTTCATGATGCTTCTTCTTTAATTCAATTAATGTTTTCTCAGTAATATGAAGACCTTCTGCTACTTGTTTTTGTGTAGCATTTTCACCTACCCATCTTCTTATAGAAGATAAATAAGCAGATGCTTTACCTTCTTTTACCCATTGTTCATAGGTGTCTAATTTCCTTGGCATTGTAGTAAAACCCCCTCAAAACTGTAATTATTAACTTTTTCAATTTTTGAAATTTTTATTTTTAATTTCATTTTCATTTGATGTATGTTCTCCTAAAGCTATGCTTTATATGTACATATGCTGTCCTATGTAGTCTTATCTTGATAACCGATAATATACATTAAAGGTTCTATAACTATATTTAGAACGGTAAGTCATCATCATCCATTACTTCGGTATCGCTACTAGCTATATCCAAACCAGCGAATGGATCGTTGTCTTGAATTGACTTATCTTCTATTGAATTATCTTTATTTAAATTACCTTTAATTATCTTATCTTTAGTTAAGTTATCTTGAGTCATCACTTTGTTATCAATTTGTCGACAATCTGTCAGCAATACTCTTTCAGATGTTTCTTCCTTTGAATAACTACCATGCTCATCTAGGAATAACTTCTTTAGATCTTCAACATATAATGTTTCTGATAATCTAGTTGGTTGGATTGTGTTGTTGATTCTCCAATCCCTTATAAGAATTAAAGTTTCTTCTCTAATCAAAACGAATCCTCTTTCTACAAGCATGTGTAAATCACCAGGAGCGCATCCTGTTATTTTAATAACTGTTCTAGCATTATTGATGTAGCCACGATCATCTGCTTCCATTCCCAATTGGAAATAAAGCAATTGAGTTGTTGCAGGTAAATCTAGAAAGTCATCAGATCTAACTATTTTCTTTGAAAAACAGCGTCTAATCGCCATGATATGAGCCCTCCTCTATAAGCTTCTGAAGAGACTCGCCATAGATTCTCCATTGAGAACCAACCTTAAATGCATCAAGTTTCTTGTTCTTGATATAGCGGATGATGGTTCTGCGACAGAGACCAAGAATCACCATGATTTCATTTACTGAGTAAGTTACTTTGTAATTCATTAGCAGTACCCCCACTCTTTTAATAAACGTTTAATATTCTCAAGACCAATTACAGTGACTTTGGTGACAAACTTTACATGAGTACCTTTTTCATTAGTGAATTCGCTTGATAGACGTTTAAACCAACCTCTATCAACATAGATTCTATAAGGCGCATTTTCTTCATTTAGAATTTGTTTGGCTCTAAGAACTTCAAAGAGTTTATTTCTTCCTAAACCAGGGATAGCAAGATAGTCTGCTATATCTTTCATATAAAACAGGCTTTTCGAACCTTTTAATTCACGATATTTCATCGCCTCAGAAGCAATAACATCAACAACTCTATCTGCAACTTTATCGATGAATTTTTCATTTACTGCTAATGCATCTACTGTTACTGGTAGATTATTTTTCTCAACCGCGACAAAGAATGTGGACTTAATCCACTCTTTAATTTGATCAGCTGTTTCTAATTTGCTTCCTTGGCATAAATCATAGAAACCTTTTGAATTAATGAAGACCATTTCTCTTCTTTGGCTTCCGGACCTGACCTGGAATTTTTCCCGGTCAGCTTCCTTAACATGGTATTTAATGGTTTTAGTTATATCTGTGTAACCTAGAACTTTGCATGCGTCTAATCCACAGAGCCATGTTTCACCATTAATGGATATTGTTCTAGTGCTTCCATAATCTTTATTAGTTGATTCAATAGCAACTAGCTCGTTTTCTTTTGAGATAATTTCATTTGCCATATGGCTACCTCCTTTACTTGAATAATTTTTCTGAAATCATTAATTCAGAATCGTTTTCTTCTCTTTTAAGAGAATGATTGTAAATTTGAGTCGTAGAGATATCCCTATGTCTCAAAACTTGTTGTGCTTGTTCTAAGCTACCGCCACTGCGGAGAATTTCACTACAAACAAAATGCCTCAAAGAATGAGCTGATAAGTTTTTATCAATCAGCTCTGCTTCTTGGAGATAATTGCTAATAATTTCCCTAATGGTTCTGGTTTTAATTGGAGAGCCATGAGAATTGTGGCCATGAGTAATGAAAAGCGGTTCAAATTCATCTTTTCTTTTGGAAAGATAAATCTCAATGAGTGAGTAAACGTGATCTGAAATCTTCACGTATTCACTCTTATCATCTCTTCCTTTACCGCGAACATATAGGATGTGAGTTTTATCGCGGTAAGAAAGGTCACTAACATTGGCCCTTTCAACCTCGATTGTTCTTAATCCTGTTGTGGCAAGTAAAGATAGAATCACGTAGTTTCTATATGATTCAATAGATCTTTCGCTTTCTTCTTCAGCTATTTTTAATAGCTTTAGCACATCATCCACTGTTAATAAGTCACGCTTCATAGTCTTGGTGAGCTTCATAGAATTAATTCCGACTGAAATATCAGGATAAATTTCATTCCTTGCTAGGTAGTGAAAGAAACCTCTAAGTACCACTATTACTTTTTGAATAGATACTGCAGAGATTGATTTTGATAAATATTCCTTGTATTCAATAAGGTTCCTGCTTTTTGGTGTATCGATATTATTGGATCTAAGATACAAGGAAAATTTCAACAGAATCGTTCTGTATGACTTTTTGGTTATTTCACTTCTATCGAGGTCAGATATAAAGTCCTCGATATTACTTTCAAAGAAATCAACAATCCTAGCGTTCATATTCTTCTTTTTCTTTTAACCTTTGAATTTTGTTTTGGTATTGTTCCTCAAGCACATATAAATCATCTAATGAAATTTCTAATGTGCGTGCGATTCTACCCATGATTAATAAAGAAACTTTGCCTCCTCTAGCACCGCTTTCGAGATTTGAATAATGCTGATAAGACATTCCTGATTCATAGGCTACTTTTCTTTGGCTATAATCTTTTTTAATTCTTAAATCAATTAAGTAATTTCTAACCATTTTGTGACCTCCTTTTCATCACTTGTTTAACCACACTTTTAGGTGATTGCAAATTAATGATAAATTAAAAAATAAACTCTTTGTTAAAACCTCAATAGACGTGCGATAGAGTTTCTTATTAGGAAAGTTAGCATATACAAAAAATTATGTTTGAAAATATAATTACTATGTAATTAAAAAACTTTTTGTTATTTTCATTAACTTTCTTATTTGGAAAGTGATACAATTTTAATGCCGAGAGGAATCGCTATGAGTAAAAAACCAGAAGAGATAATTAATGAATGGGTAAATTCATTATCAGAAGAACAAAAAAATAATTTAGTAAAAGCTGTTGAACAGCCATTAAAAGATTTATCAAAATTTGGAGATGAATTAAAAGGAGTATTGGAACCTTCGATAACACACTTAGCTGAGTGCATACCTGAATATACAAGCGAAGATGTTCTTCCAAAATATGAAGGAATAAATATGGAACTCATCCATAATAAATTCCCAGAATTATCGAATAAAGATATAGGTATCGCTATTGGCGTGTCTGAATCATCACTAAGCAAATACAATAGCTTAATCACACCGATTCCTGTTGAAAAGGCAATTCAATTATCATCTGTTACAGGTATTTCATTGGATTTGTTATTAAAACAAAAAGAAAGAAAAATCGATGATAATTTCACTGCAAACTACAACAACATAGTACGTTACAATTTAAAAACTAGAGAAAAAGTTAACACAGAAGAAGAATTTAATATTTTGAAAAATATACCTGCAAATACTAATCTCGTTTCATTTTATTGCTTTGATGAAAGTGACCAAATGTTTGGCATGGATGTGAGACCAATTCATATAGTCGATCGTTCATTTGATAATGAAAGAATAAAAGAAAGAAAAGCATTTTTAGGAATGCTAAGAATAGACAATAAAACAGTTATTAAACAAGTAACCCCTGGAGATAGATATTATTCAATACAGGTTGGAACCAAGATTAACAAATATACAAAAGCGCAACTTGAAAATATGTTTATTGGGGTTGTTCTTAAAACAATAATCGATTATTAAACAAGTCTTCACTAGAATATCACTATACTATTTCCTTTTGTGATAAATTAATGCTGTATCGAAAAACTATCTTGGATTCTAAACATGGTTCCTGCGTATGCAGGAGCCTTTTATGTCAAATAACAAAAGCTACGAATATGAAGTAGCTGTAATAGATCAATTACTAAAAGAAAAGAAAATCTCGTACCAAGAATGGTATGAACTTTTAATGCTCCTTAGAAAGAAGTATGGATTATTAGTTATCAACATAGTTGATAATAGTTCCAATTAGAGCGAATATATGTGTACGATGGAAAAGGAAGTAATAAAAGTTGCATGTCCAACCAGCTACATAGTTTCTAATAAAATAGATACCAAAAAGAAACGCGTAGCCGCATATGCGAGAGTCTCAACTGATATGGAGGATCAACTCCATTCTTTTAAGACACAAATTGATGAATATACAAAGAAGATTACTTCTAATCCTGATTGGATATTTGTAGGTATGTATTCAGATGAAGGTATCTCAGGTACTTCTTTAAAGCATAGAGATGGTTTGAATTCATTATTAAATGAAGCTAAGAAAGGTAACATTGACCTTATCTTAACTAAATCTATTTCTAGACTTGGAAGAAATACGTTAGATATCCTCACCATTATTCGTGAGTTAAGAGAAAAGAATGTAGAGATTCGCTTTGAAAAAGAAAACATTTCATCACTCGATACAAGAACCGATATGATTCTTACTTTCCATTCATCTATCGCGCAGGAAGAGGCCAAGAACATCTCTGATAATGTTAAATGGTCTATTAGAAAGAAAATGCGTGAAGGCAACTGGACTATTGCTACATCTAAATTCCTTGGCTTCACCACTGATACAGATGGAAATATGGTAATTGATGAAGAACAAGCTAAGGTTGTTATAGAAATCTTCAACCTCTTCTTAGCCAATAAAAGCTATCAAGAAATAATCGATTATTTAACAGCCATGGGTTATAAAACTGGTTCAGGTTCCACCAAGTGGACTAGACAAACAATTCAATCGATTTTGAAGAATGAAAAATATGCTGGTGATCTATTGCTTCAGAAAACTGTTGTTGTAGATTATTTAACACATCAAGCTAAAGATAATCGCGATGGCAAATATGCTGATCTTTGGTTAATTAAAAACCACCATCCAGCAATTATTAAAAGAGAAGTATACGATTTAGTTCAAACAATAATGCAGAAAAAAGCAGAAAACTTTAGGCATAAACCAAAATTTGATATCACACCATTATCAACTAAGGTCTACTGTGGAACTTGTGGAAGAAGCATGATCTTCCAAACAAGGCCAAATGGCAGAGACGTCTTTGCATGCAATATTTCAAGAAGAGAAATTCAGAAAAATGTATGTACTCAAACTCCTATTAAATATAAAGACTTATGTGATGTCTGCTATTCCGCAATGAAAGATTATCTCCAAGACAAGAATCTAACTTCTTCTTTATTGGATATGATTAGAGGTTTAGGAACAGCAGCAGCAAAACAAACAAAACTAGCCAAATTAAAAGATGAAGTTCAAAGATTGGAAGTCCAATTAAGAGATATTATTGAATTGAAAATATCTTCTAAAACAGATGATGAAGATGAAAAATTATCAGAACAATATAAATCAATCAAAAAGAAAGTTAATCAGCTTAGAACAGAATTAGCCAATACCGAAACAGCGGCATATCGTTCATTCATCAATGAAGCTAGAGCAAAAGAAATTGAAGAAGCCATTAAGAACGTTGATAACCGCGATTGCTATTTAAAACTTATTGATGAAGTTATAGTTTTTGAAAATGAGGTTGTCATTGTAGATAATTTTGGAACAGATATTTCTAAAGAAGATTTCTCACAAATTGCGCCTCAATTAATTAAAATGGAGCCAGTTTTGTATGGGTTTTTCACATCTTCTTATTCTAGAAAGGTAATTAAATATCGTTTAATTCGATTAGGAGGTTTTAACTATTAATAAATCAAGTTAAATGATAAGAGCATAGTAAAAAATATTCTAAATGATAATTGAATAAGTTAATTTAACAATTAAAAAAATAAATATTGAATTATCTTTTTTCTTTTGCTAACAATGTAGATAGGTGTTACTTCCTGGAGAG
>JGI24712J26585_10001918_pt1 | contig 17434 bp, 11 predicted proteins | sample BioPla3DNA2_FD_26585 | JGI IMG/M metagenome (IMG submission 26585) | reverse complement strand
AGTAAATGCCCATCCGCCCGATTTCGCGCATTTTAAATGCGCCGGACATACTCCACGAAAGTTACCGGACTAAATCCGCAATCTCTCGCTTCATCGCATGAATGGCCTCTGCTTCTTTACAGACGCCCGAGCATAATACCAAAAGTATTATTGCTTGTCAAGCGATTTTATAAATTATTTTAAATTTTTTCTTATGTTTTAATTCGAAAAGCTTGCTTCAGTTAGTAATTGGTATTAAACCTTGGGCTAAGGAACCTTTCATTATGGATTAAACTTTGAGAAATATTCCCACAGAAAAGAAAAAGACTTAAAAAATACATATATTTTCAAAGATTTCACCGACAATGGCATCATCAATACTTATGCAAAACTTACACAAATACTATATGCATGCGATTGCCTTGTTAAGAGAAAAATATAATTTTAAAAAATGAATTTCTACAAAATCCACTCGTATAAAGCGTTTGTGGGATCTCTTCTCCATAATACTCGCATCCCACAAAAATATGGCTCTTTCAACCCTGAGATTATACACTTTATAATCGCCTTAATAAAGCTAATAAACAGAACAATGACAGCTTGTCCACTACCATTGTTCTGTTCTCTTTAGTCTCAGAAGTCAAACACATTTGATTTGTATTTGGAAACTGAATCGATATATGTGTATGTTTTAAAAATGTTACTTTTGTTTTTTATCTCGCTTTCTTTATTATGCCGGCTTCATAGAACCCCGATATTTCATCCTCAGAATAACCCAGCATCCCGAGAAGAAATTCATTGTCCATGCCATATGTGGGGCCACCACGCCATATTTGCTGGGGGGCTTGCTTGAATTTAGGAAAGGGAGCAAAGCCAGTGATGGTTTCGTCAATGCTGGGGCAATGATACTGGATTATATTCTCACGTGCCTTATAGTGGGAGTTAACCATCATATCAGCAAAAGTCATTACTTGAGCACAGGGAATACCGTTGGAGCTGAGTATTTCATCAATCTCCTCCGCAGTATGCTCAGCTGCAAACTTATCAATAGCTGCTATGTATTTTGAACATACTTCATCGGACTGCTGGCCATATTTAACAGATTGAACCCCCTCAAAGTCCGGATCATCTGCCAACCCGATAATGGGAAGTCCTCTAGACATAGGTCCCTTGCCGCCCATGTGAATTGAAACATACTTGCCATCTTTACTCTTGTAAAACTGTCTGCCACAGGTTACGCTGTCCAAACCCTCGCTTCTCTGAGCTTCCTGTCCGAACATAAATCCCATAATAGGATAGAAATATTCAATATTGAGCATCGCCTCAAACTGAGCAACATCAACACTCTCGCCTTTCCCGGTTCGCTGGGCACGGAAAACTCCCATCAAGGCACCATATGCTGCAGTAAGTCCTGTAACATGATCACATAACATAGGCTTTGCATTCATGGGAGGCTGGTCAGGATTTCCGTTAAAAAGAGGATATCCGCTGAACGCTTGACCAGTAAAATCGTACGCGGCTCGTGAAACATACTTGGGATCACCTGTCTGACCGTAACCGGAAACATGAACAATCACAAGTTTGGGATTTACTTCCCATAATTTTTCATCGCTGAGATCCCACTTGTCAAAGGTGCCACCCTTGGAAGATTCAATGAGAACATCCGCCCACTCCATCATACGAAGGAAGATCTTCTTTCCTTCAGGACTCGGGATGTTAAGTGCGCATCCTCTCACATTACGGTGAAGCTGAGCATATTCGTACTTATATCCGCGAAGTATGTCTGGAACCAGAGTACTTTCAACTTGAAAGACCTCTGCTCCATTATCTGCCAAAAGCATGGCAGCAAAGGGCGCTGCAAGAGCTGATCCAACACATACAACACGCAAACCCTCTAAGTTGCCGAATTTAGGACAAAATTCATTCATAATAATACCCCCTTTATTTTATCTGCTGAACTCTTTGAGAATCTCTCTGCCAACAATTGTGGCCATAATTTCATCTGTACCTCCACCCATTCGGAAGAAGCGGGCATCGCGCCAAAAGCGGCTGACTCTGTGGTCAGTCATGTAGCCAATGCCTCCAAGTATCTGCATTGCATCATCGATAACTTCGAAGGCGGTCTGCACACAGTACCTTTTTGCCATTGCCGCCTGGCTCTTAATTGACATGCCCTCGTCCAACATCCACGCTGTCTTATAAGTCATATTTCTCATATTCTCAATCTTAGTTTTCATGTCCACCAGTTTGAGCTGAATCATCTGAAACTCACCAATGCGTTTGTTAAAAAGCTCCCTCTCACAGGCATAGACAGCCGCATCCTCGAATGCGGCAATTGCAGGTCCAAGAGTGTTGGCGCACATCATAAGACGTTCATTCTCGAATCCTTTCATAAGCTGGATGAAGGCATTGCCTTCGCTACCGATGATGGTAGACTCATCAACAGTCACATTGTCAAGGTATACATTGCATGTTCGAGTATAATTCTGGCCAATCTTCTGCATATGCTCCATGGAAATGCCGGGAGTGTTCGTAGGTATCCAAAACGCTGTGAATGCTTTTCTGGGATTTTCAGTTTTTATGTTGCGAGCAATCACTGTTATATATTCGCAAACTCCGCCATTGGTTACAAAGGTCTTAGATCCATTAATAACTATCTTTCCGTCATTTCGTTCGTAGCATGTGGCAAGAGCTGCTGTGTTTGAGCCGGAACCAGCCTCTGTAGAGCCTAAAGCACTGACATGCTCACCTAATTTGAGCTTATTGATGCACATCTTCATTTGCTCCGGAGTCCCGTATTCTCTTATCATGTGCAAAGTACTCATGCCTGTTCCACAAGCAAAAACAGGAACACCCATGCGCCCCATTTCAATTCTCGCAAGCACCACCGTCATGTTATCAACAGGAATTCCCCCCAGCTCTTCAGGGAGTCCCAGTGTATTCAGGCCGGAATCTGCATAAGCCTTCATAAATTCGGCGGGTATTCTTTCGTTTGCGTCACATTCCTGCCAGTATGTCTCAGGAAATCCAGCACACAGTTCACGAACACTTTCCAACATTAATTCCTGTTCATCTGTAAGTCTAAAATCCATACAAAATACCTCCTTTTTATCTTATAATCAAAAACTATATTTACCCTAGTATTTTACCGGGATTAAGAATACCCTTTGGGTCAAGAGCTGCTTTGACCGCAGAATGATTTGCCCTAACTTCTTCACTTATGTATTCGACCTTGGCATAACCAACGCCATATTCGCCTGCGATATCACCACCCAACTCCGCACACTTTACATAAGCTGCATCGAAAAACAACTTTGCATCAGACCGCGAATCCTCCCTGTTCTTTTCAGATGCAATATGAATGTGTGTGCCACCGCTTGCAAGATGTGAGTAGATATACGCTTTAAGGTCATTTGCTTCGGCGGCATTCTTAGCAAACTCTATCATCTCCGGTACTGCATCCATGGGAAGATCGATGTTTACTTCGTATGCGCTCTTTGCTCCACTTTCCATAGACGTATGGAATGCATCATGTGCTGCCCAAAACTCTCGCTTTAGGGTAATGGAATCACCTACCAGAATGTCTAGAGGCTCCATTTTGCCCTCTTCGGCAAGATTGGCAATGGCTTCCATCTTTTCCATAACATCGTCATCGTCTGTGCCCTCTATAGTGACCATAAGAGTGAAGCCTACGCGCTCACCATACATCTCCACAGGAAACACAGGGTCACCGGTAACCTTACCAGAGAAATCGACTATATCAGTATCCATAAGCTCAACTATAGCGGGCTCATAGCCTGACGCAAGGATAGCTTTTGCACCTTCCAAAGCAGCCTCAATATCCACAAACGGGAAAAGAAGGATGGCATCGGCACCGGGCTTTTCGACCAATTTTAGCGAAATTTCTGTAATGACGGCAAGAGTACCCTCGCTACCTATTATGGAAGAAAATTCCTCTCTGCTTCTGAGCGTTTCTATACTGCCGTCAGCAAGAACCACGACCGCGTCTGCAACGTAGTCGCCGGTTTTTCCATATTTAGCTGCGCAGGGTCCGCCTGCATTTGTAGCTACATTTCCGCCAATAGTAGCGGTAAGCTCGGCAGGATCGGGAGGATAGTACATACCGTTTGCCTCAGCTTCAGCCTTCACATCTTGCAGAAGAACGCCGGACTGAACCTTAAGAATACCATTGGCATATCCAAGGATTTTATTCAATTCCTTGAGAGAAAGCACGACACCGCCCTTTATAGGAACAGATCCTCCAACCTGGCCGGTACCTGCACCGCGGACGGTTACAGAAACTCCCAATGCATGACAAAGCTTGAGAACAGCAGCGACATCTTCGGTGGAGTACACCTCCACAACAGCTTCGGGGGCAAAGTCTCCGCCCGGGTATTCGTCGCGGCAGAAGTCTCTGCTAATTTCTTCACCCGAAATAACCCGAATTCCCGCTATATCCTTCAATTTTTCAATCATAATTGTCTCCTATCATATTCTTTCAAACCACTCGGGATGGTCGCGTAATATACTTTTTTGTATTTTTCCTATGCTGTTTACCGGCAGTTCCTTCATAAAACACCAGTATCTTGGTTTGCGGTATCCTGGCATCTTTTGCCTGCACTCAGCAATAAATTTATCAGGCTCAAGCCGCTTTCCACTGTGAGTTACTATAGCGACAGCTACGCCCTCGCCCATTTCGGGGTCGGGAATGCCTATCACGGCGCAGTCGAAAATATCATCAAAGTCTCTAAGTATAGTTTCAACTTCTTGAGCATATACATTTTCGCCGCCGGTCTTAATCATGTCTTTTATACGGTCAACAATGAAGTAGTAACCATCAACTGTGCGGTAAAGCACATCTTCTGTATGGAACCATCCATCCTTTTCAAAGACATTTTCATCAAGCTCCGGCAAATTAATATATCCTCTAAAAATCATTGGAGAACGAACAATAGACTCTCCGGGCGTCCCGTCAGGGACATCGTTCATCTTTTCGTCAACTATGCGCAGCTCTACCTGATCCATAATCTTACCTATGGTGGTGGCCAACATGGGCTGTTCCTCAACCATATCCTTGGTTATATGTGCTAATGTGGCTCCAAAAACCTCCGTGGAACCATAGGACAATCGTATCTTAGTGTTTGGAAACATCTCAAACAACATATCTAAGATATCACGACTGCTTTTACCTCCTGTGCACATTACGACCTTGATTGAACTGAGATCATATTCCCTCCATTTGGGATAGTCATACAGGCGCTTAATAAGAACGGGCGGAAGTAAATAAAACTGAGTCACCTTATATTTTTCTATCGCCCCTAGTATCTCCTCCGGAAAGAACTTGTTAACCATTACCAAAGTGCCGCAGAGAGCTGCCATACGCCAAATATGTTGCATCCCTCCAAGATGGAACATAGGACTCTGCACCAAGACTGTTGGCACTTCATTGGGCGGATCGTTTCCAAGCGCCATCACATAGGAATATTCTCTAACCATCTGCTGAGTATGCATAACACCCTTTGATTTGCCTGTAGTGCCACTGGTATAGAGAATTACAGACTCGTCTTCGCCACAAATATCCACACTGGGATTACTATCATTACCGGCAACAATAAGCTCGCCTAAATCAATGCCTTTGCAGAAATTATCGTCCATACGTATATAAAATAAATACTTCACACAGGGACTACTAGCTGCAGAAGCCAACGCAAGCTCAGAAAACATGCTGGTGTACACAAGAGCAACGCACTGGGAATCATTGAGAATATGCGCAACTTCATCCTTGAGCAGACGTAAATTGATAGGGAGAGCTGTCGCTCCCATCTTTTGGGTCGCGTGCCAAAGAATGACAATCTCAAGAGAATTTCGAACCAGCATGCCCACGCGGTCGCCCTTTTTAATGCCTATTGAGATGAAATGATTTGCCAATTTATTGGCGGCAATGTTTAGTTCACTGTAGCTGAGTGCTTTGTCATTATACACTACCGCCGTTTTGTCCGGACACATCGTGGCATTTCTTGTAAGGAAATAGGCTACCTGATACATTACTTTCCTCCTAAATTTTAAAGGTAGAGCTATATATTAGGCTGATTTAAATTCAATTTTAAGCTAACGCGTATAGAAGCCGAAATTATTCGGCTTCTATACAACATTATATCATAGCTTAGATAAGATTCATAATCTTCCAAAAGGGGATAGAAGCGAGCAAAGCAACAATCTGCCATATCATAACAAAAACAGACATCTTAACCGTGTGGCTGTACTCGATATATCCATCAGTTGCGCCGAATGCAGACAAATAGGGAATGGACTGCGGAAGTGTGTTCCATGTGCAGATGGTTGCACTGGCAATGAAACCCACAATCCAAGGGTTGATGCCGTTCTGGATTGCGAGAGGAGCGAGAAGAACGAAGAAGACCGACGTGACGAGGGTCTGAGATATAACCAGCAAACGGACTGCATAGATAATAGCGCAGCATACGGGGATAAAAATAAAGAGGTTGCTCATAAGAGGGGCGACAACAGCACCAGCAGCATTGGTTATCCATTTTGCGAGACCGGAGCTGTTCATCAGAGAGGAAATTGTTAGAACCCATGCAGAGAACATCAGAACGCTCCAGGGAACACATGCCGCGCCCTTGTTTTGTTCAACACAGCCGGCAAGGAGCATGATTGTGAAGCCGGCCAGTGCAATCCAAGCGTCAGCAAGGCCGATTTTTTTCGCGAATATCCAGCAGAAAACGACAGCGACAAGAACAACGAGTGAGATAATTTGCTTGGCGGTCAGCTTTACTTCAACATCGGATTCTTCGATGTTCTCAACAGCTTCAGCTATGTCTTCTGCACGGGGCTTGTAGAGGAAGAGGTTTGCAAAGTAGCAGCCAACCAGAGTGACAACTAGGAATGGCAAAGCCTGGAGGAACCAGTTTACCCAGGTGAAGTTGTCCGCGTACGCGGGGTCAACAAGACCGGTGAGAGTGGGAGCACTCATGCAGCCGGATAGAAAGCACACGCCCAGAACTCCAACCGGGATCCAGCCTGCCATAAACATACCGGCAGCAGCCTGAGTCCTAGGCTTTATGCCCATATTTTTTGCTGTGGGGCAGCTAATCATTGACATGATAATACCCTTTGCAGATCCGGAGGAAAGGAAGGGAGAAACTATCATGCCTGCAACATACATCGCAGTAATGCTGCCTTTGTAAGTCTTAGGGAATCTTGAAACAATTTTTTTTGCCAACCATGCAATGGATCCACACGAGGAGAGCACGCCGCCCATACCGAATGCGCCGAGAAGCAGTACGAAAGTAGAAGTTGTAAAACCGGCGAGTTGAGCTGCAGTATTTTCTCCAACCTTGAGAAGATAAATAAAGAAAAAGCCCATAAGTGTTGCAATGAGATCAGTTGTAATCCGGAACACCATAACCAGAATCACAAACAGAAGGACAGCAAGACACTTCATACCAACGGGCTCGAGCCCTGGGAATGGGGTGATGACACAGGGAATAACCAGTGCTGCAATGGAGATAATCCATTTCACCCAATACTTCATATCAATTTTTTTTGTCATGTTTATTTTCCTCTCTTTTTTTATCAGCAGACTATTTTATTCTCGTATAGTCCCTTGATTTCCTCTTCTGAATACCCAAGATATCCAAGGACTTCCTGGGTGTCCATACCCTTAGTGGGGCAGCCTCGCCATACTTTTCCGGGGGCCTGTTTAAATCTCGGAATAATATTTACACCCTTAATCTTGCGTCCGTCGACAGCTTCCCATTCAGTAAAGGTTTCGCGTGCAATATAGTGGGGATGAACTTCAGCGTCCTCAAGATCCATGACCATCTGGGCTGGAATGCCGAGGGCAATCAGTTGCTCCTCTGCTTCCGCAGCTGTCCTATCAGAGAGCCACTCGAGCAGAGCATTTTCAAGGAGCTGGCCGCCTTCAGATTTGGGCGAATAGTAAGGAACACCTGCTGGAAGTAACTCCGTGCCATACTCGAAACCAAAGTATTCAATCAGTATTTTGCTGATACCGGCACCAATTCCAGCGATGTAGACACATCTGTCGTCTTTGCACTTGTAAAGGCCAAAGCAGACGCACTTAGCGTTGCGGTTGCCGGCACGCTCATACTTCATTCCCAGGTTTAGATACTCAACGGGATAACTGTTCAATATTCGAATCATTACTTCATACTGCGCAACATCGATGCTTTCACCCTTGCCTGTCTCTTTTGCTCTGTGGAAGGCAGCAAGTGCGGCAAAGCCCGCCATCAAACCGGTTGCGAAATCACAGGGCTGCGGATTTGCGGGAATGGGATCCCTATCGGGGAAACCGTTGTATTGCAGATAGCAACCAAAAGCCTGGCTGATTGGGTCATAGGCGCCGCGCGTAAAATACTCAGGCAAACCGAACTGCCCAAATCCGGAGACATGAACAATGACAAGCTTGGGATTGACTTCCCAAAGAACCTCATCAGAAAGTCCCCATCTATCATACTGACCGCCTTTGGAGGCTTCAATATAGATATCGGTTTCCTTGAGCAGTTTAAAAAGAATTTCTTTGCCCTCGGGACTGGGAATGTTTAGAGGCATGGAACGTTCATTCTTCCGCTCGGCTTCGGCAAAATATCCTGTGCCATTGCGGGTAATGTCCAGTGTCCTCACATTCTCAAGCCAGAGAACATCTGCGCCCCACTCAGCCATGAGTTGGGCAGCGAAAGGCCCTGCAACAGAAAGCGCTGCGTTTATAACTTTCACTCCGGTCAAAGGGCCGAACTCGGGAACTTTAGTAAGCATTTGATAATCACCTTTCTTTCAATTTAGTTTAATTGTTTTTAATAAGTTGCTCATTATGTTCGCCATACAGAGGAGGAGATTTTGGCTTCACGGGATTCATATCAGAAAACTTGACAGGAAAAGCAAAGTTCATAACTTCCCCTTCGGTGGGGTGGTTGATGTAGGTTTTCATTCTGCGGTGAAGAAGCTGAGGATCATTAAGCGCCTCTTCAATGTTGTTTACAGGAGTAAAGCAGCAGTCAGCTTCAAACAGCATATCTACCCACTCTTTCTGGGTTCTACTCTTGAACAGAACAGCCATTTCTTCCACAAGAGCAGAGTCCATCTGGCGCCCTATCCACTCCTCACGCCCAAGCATGGTACATAAATTTGTCCAGAATTTGGGTTCAGCTGCGCCGAGACTAATATAGCGCCCGTCGGATGTTTCATATACATTGTAAAATGCGTACTTACCGCCGCTCTTGGCCTCGCCTCGACTTGTTATGCTTCCGCTTACAACATAGTCACTAAGAAAAAGACTTAGCCAAGGGAACACTGCGTCTGTCATAGACAAATCAACATATTGACCTTTCCCGCCATTTTTTTCTCTTGCCAGAATACCCAGCAATACGGATATTATGGCCCACTGCGCTCCACATAAATCTGCTATTTGAACTCCCGCGATAGCAGGCGGACTGTCACTTTTGCCGATTGTATCTAAGATGCCGCTAATACTTAAGTAGTTTATGTCGTGCCCCGGCATATCCACATAAGGTCCATCCTGACCGAAGCCGGAAAGAGACAAATATACTATGCCGGGGTTCGCAGCACTAACTGCTTTATAGTCAATACCAAGTCGAGTTACGACGCCCGGACGAAACTGCTCGAGAACCACATCAGCTGTTTTTGCCAATTCCATAAAGGCATCATGTCCCTCTATGGAGCGTAAATCCAAAACACAACTCTTCTTGCTGCGGTTAAGCATCATGAATGCAGAACCCTCTTTATTTATGAAGGGTTCTCTCATCCTAAACCCGTCCCCGCCCTTGGGCGATTCTATTTTTATAACCTCTGCGCCCATATCTGCAAGCATCATTGTGCAGAAAGGGCCCGGCAACATATGGGACAGGTCAAGAACCCGTACACCCTCTAGCGGCAGTTTCATACCCTGCTACTACTTAAACCGCCTTAGCAGGCCGCGACCGGCAGCGTGAATCATAATCTCGTCGGTGCCGCCTGTGATTCGGAACATACGGGCATCACGCCACAAACGACTAATCTGACAGTCATCTGTGCAGCCGATACCGCCCATCATACTCATTGCATCATCAATGACCTTGTGACCTTCGCGAGTGCAATAGTACTTAACAGCATTGGGGAAAACAAAATCTTCTATACCCTGATCAAGATTCCACGCGCCCTTGAAAAGAAGATTCTTCATATTCTCTATCCTCAAAAACATTTCCAAGGCCTTCTGTTGAGTCAGCTGGAATGAAGCAATAGGCTTACCAAACTGCTCACGCTGGTTTACATATCTCATTGCCTCTTCATATGCGCACTCCGCATAACCTAGGGCCTGTGCCGCGATTACCAGACGCTCATAGCCGTAGTTCTCCATAAGGCAGTAGAAACCTCTGCCCTCGGGGCCGAAACGATCAGATTCTTCAACCTCAACATTGTCAAGATAGACTTCGCAGGTTGAGCTGCACTTAAATCCGATTTTGTGTATATCAGTCATGGTAACACCCGGTGCATCAAGAGGAACCAGATAAAGAGTGACATTGCCATCATCGTCAATACAGGCAGCCATCATTTTGGGAGTATGAAGAGCATGGGAGATAAAAGTTTTGCGTCCGGTTATATACACCTTTCCATCACGCTTTACAGCTCTAGTTGTTATGGCCTTACTGTCAGAGCCGGACTGAGGCTCACTGGAACCAACAGCGAAGGATAAAGGACCTTTTTCAGCAGCTTTAAGAACATCCATGAGCTGCTCCTCGGTACCAAAGGACAGAGCATTCCTGATGCGTAAGAAGTTACCCATGAGAGTGACAGGTCCACCTAGTCTGCCCACTTCTGCAATAAACATCATGTGAGTGACTGCGTCAATGGGCGTACCGCCGATTTCTTCAGGTAATCCCAGCAGGTGGAAGCCGCACTCCACCATCCTCTCATACCACTCAGTGGGGAAATGACGCTCCTCGTCACACATTTGCCAATAGTCCGCGGGGAACTCTTTCATCATTTCCTGCAGAGACTCGAGTAGAAGTTCCTGTTCTTCCGTGCGTTTAAAACTGTACATAATTTGCCTCCTTTACATTGTTCAAGATTTTAATCTCTTATTTTTTATTTTAGCAAGTACCGTGCCACAATTAGTTTAAAAAGGGGGAAATGGCAATTTTTTAAGTCCGGCGAACATCAGCAAAATAAACTAATTGCTAATTTATCAAAATGTATAACTGAAAACTCTATTGTTAAAACCCTGCGGTTAATCATAAGTGGCATGCTGCTTGCTATATATTTATTAGATAGCTATATAAATATTATGTATATGGAGGTATTCAGATGAAACTTGGCAAAACACAGCGAGTGCATTTCATTATTGCTTTAGCTCTCTTTGTTTTAGTTCAGCTACTTCTTCCCACGGTTCACGGTTTAACTGTCCGAGGCAAAAATTTCCTTGCAATATTTGCTGCCCTAGTCTACATGTGGATGACTATAGACACCTTCGTCCCCAGCGTTCTGGCTTTGGCTGCATTCGGCATTATGCAGGTTACTAAAAGTTCTGATATTTTCAGAAGCGCTTTTGGTAATGTTACCGTTGCAATATTCATTTTTGCATGCATAATGATTACTGCAGCAAGAGAATGTGGCATTATGAAGAAGATTGCTCTGTGGTTCATTTCCCGAAAGGCCACCGCCGGACGACCCTATGTTTTTCTTTTTTTCCTATCTCTGGCTTGCTTTGTCCTAGGTGCGTTGGTCACCAATACTTATTCCCTGCTTATAACATGCCCTATCCTTATCTCCATCTGTGACAGGCTTGACTATAAGCGTGGCGATCGTTTCTACATCGCAGTCTTTTTGCAAAGCATGTGGTCTGTTCTCGGCGGCGCAAACGCACTTCCTTTTGCAAAAACCATTTTCCTTGCCATGGATGCCGCTGCTTCCAGTTACGACATTGTTATCAGCTATGCAAAAATCATGGCCTTCGGCGCTCCTGTGGGCTTTATTTGGTGCATGCTCGGTCTTCCTGTTATTAAATATGTAATTCGTCCCGACTTCACAAATTTCATGACCTATGACCCCGTTGAGATTCAAGCAGAAATGAAAGCCGAGCCGCTCGACAAGCGCGGCAAAATCATCACCTTCGGTTTTTTTATTATGACTGGGCTTTGGTGTCTAACAGTATTTTCCGGTATTCTCTCTTTTGCGACCTATCTAAACACTATAGGTTTCCACATAATAGCCTGTGCCGTTATCTCAGTACTCTGTGTAGTTCAAGTTGACGGAGGTCCTGCACTTAACCTCCGTGATATTATGCCCAAACTCAGCTGGCCCGTTGCCGGCTTATTGGCTCTTATTATGTTCACATCTTCGGGTTTCAGCAATCCCGATTTCGGCATCAGAGACTTCCTTATAACCTTACTTGCACCTATCTTTGCCGATATCTCTCCCGCACTTTTGGTCATTGTCGGTATTATCGTTTCCGGCGTTATGACGAATCTCATGTCAAATGTTGTTACCTGTGTTGTAACTCTCAGTGTTTTTCTGCCCTTGCTAATGTCTGTTTCCGATCTTGGTATCATTTCTCCGGCGGCATTCTGTTTAGCGGTCACCTCTGCGGCCGGCATGTCCTGCATAACTCCATCGTCATTCCCCGGCGCCTCTCTCATTTTTGGCGAACACATCGATGTGTCAGAGAGTATTAAAGCGAATCTGATTATGGTTGCTCTAGGCATATTGGTTTGTATTACATTTGCATTTATTTTCTGAGTTTCCATTCTTACTTCTGCAATAAATAGGCTAAAGCAAAACATAAATACTGTATTCATTAGACCCGACTGTGAAAGCTTTCGAATTGAGCAATCTTTGTTTATATTTATCGGCGTACTTCAGTTTTCGCTTTGCTCTGCTACCGTCATTACATTTATTGCATTCTTCAAAATTTCTCAAGATTTAATTTAACAGGTAAAACTTTATTTGAAGGAGGTTGTCATTCATGTTTTACAAAACTCTACTTCAGCCTGGCCGCATCGGTAAAATGGAGCTTAAAAACCGTTTCATTATGGGTCCTATGGGTCATGGCTTCTGTGACGAAACAAATGGACATGCGAATGAACGTCTCATTGAGTTCTTTCGCCAGCGGGCCAAAGGCGGCTATTCGTTGATTGACCTTGGCGCCGTCCAAATTGATCCTGAATACAACACCAACGAGGGTATAATGAAGCTTTATGACGACAGCTATATCCCTTCCATGAGAAATCTTACTGATGCAGTGCATAAAGAGGGCGGGAAAATCATGGCGCAACTTCTGCATCAAGGCAGATATGCAAACAGCCGTGAATACGGTGATGTCGGCAAGGCTCCCTCCGCTGTTTATTCAAATTACACAAGAGAAACACCACGGGAAATGTCCACCGAGGAAGTGGAAAGGCTTGTTGAATATTATCGGCAAGCCGCTGAACGAGCAGTCAAGGCCGGCTTTGACGCTGTCGAAATTTCGACTAATTCCGGATATCTTATCGGTCAGTTTCTTTCTCCCCTTACCAATCTACGTATCGATAAATACGGCGGAACCACACTCGAGGAGCGCATGACTTTTATGCACGAAGTTATTGCCGCAGTACGCAATGCTGTGGGACCCGACTTCCCTGTAGTTATCCGTATTTGCAGCAGTGATCTGGTGAATGGCAGCAACATTAATGATGATGCCTGCAAGGTCGCTATGGCCGCAGAAGAGGATGGCGTAGATGCCATCCATGTCACCGGCGGATGGCATGAAGCAACTGTTCCTCAGGCAACTATGGATGTTCCCCACGGCACTTTTGCATATTTCGCCAAACGTATTAAGGACCACGTAAATATGCCAATCATTCTATGCAACAGAATGAACGTCGATTTTGCTGCACGAGTAATTTATGAAGGTATGGCCGACTTTGTCGCCTTTGCACGTCCGAGTATTGCCGACCCTGAAATGCCCAACAAGGTTCTTCAATGCCGCATAAATGAGATTCGTCCCTGCGTTGGATGTAATCAAGGTTGCCTTGACATGCGTATGCGCCACAAAAAAATAAGCTGTCTTGTCAATGCCGAGGTTGGACGCGAATCTGAGCTTATCCACGATGGTAAAATGCCCACGCAAGTGCGGAGTGAAACTCCTGAAAACATTCTCGTTGTCGGAGCAGGCCCCGCAGGCATGGAATTTGCCCGTGTCGCAGCAAATCGAGGCCATAGTGTCACCATATGGGAGAAGTCCGACCGCACAGGAGGGCAGATTGAATTAAACTCTGTGCCTCCGGGACGCCACGATTTTGCATATTTCGGCGCATTTCTCAGAAACGAGATGAAACGGCTCGGCGTAAATATTTGCTTAAACAAGGAAGCAACTGCCGAGGAAATAATTGCTGATGTAAAAGAGGGCAAATTCGACCGTGTTGTAATTGCATGTGGAGCCTTGCCTATTACACCGTCTATTCCCACATCAGAGAATGCTAATGTATGTCAAGCATGGGATGTTCTCAGAAAAAAAATACTGCTCGGGAAAAATGTTGTTATAGTTGGCGGCGGTGCCGTCGGCGTAGAAACTGCGGAATATATTGCAAAAATGGGTACTATCACTCCGGAAGTGCAACAGTTTCTTATGAATTATGATGCGGAATCTATCGACATTATTAAAGAAATGATGCATAACGGCACAAAAAAGGTTGCCGTAATTGAAATGGGTAAAAGAATCGGCGCCGATATCGGACCAACTACTCGCTGGAGTATGATGGCTCGCTTGAGACAGCATGGTGTGACAATGTTGAAGCTAACTAAAGTCATTGCTATAAACGACCATAGTGTTGAAGTTGAGGATGCAGACGGCAATAGAACAAGTATCCCTGCTGACACTGTTGTGTTGGCTGTCGGTTCACGTTCTGTAAACCATCTTTATTCTGCTCTTGAAGGAAAGGTTGATAAACTCGATCTAATTGGTGATTCAATTGAGCCGGCTTTCATTATTGATGCAGTTAGAAGCGCATATGATGCTGCGTATTCTATCTGAGTCTTATTGTTGCTATTTATCTTCTCTTTGCACTACACATTCTTTGATTGAGGGAAGGGATTACACAAAATTAGTTCAACTTCTAAACCCTTAATTTCTATAGCGTAGCTTGCCAATGAATCTCATAAAACAAGCGACCTTGTTCACTAATTTGAATTAGGTCGCTTGCTTTATGTTTTTTATTCAATATCCAATATCATATTCTCGCAGGCGTTTATAGAGTGTCGCTCTGGATATTCCGAGTTCCTTTGCCACCTTAGACTTATTTCCTGCATGTTTTTTCATTAGATATATAATTTTTTCTCGGTTATATCCCTGCCAGTCGGCTACACCCAAGTTGTCATCGTATTGCCCCAACTGCTCTGTTACAACTTTTTTGTTATTCAGTGTTTTTATAATATCAGCCGGCAGACAATCTGGCCTTATGTGCCGCTCGCTCGTATAGTTCAGGCAACGCTCCAGAATATTACTAAGTTCACGGACATTGCCCGGCCAGTAGTACCCCTGTAAAAGATTCATCATATCTAAAGACAGTTCTCTTCTTTCGCCTCTGAATTCGGCACAGAATTTATTCAGTAAATGTTCAGAAATAACAGGAATATCGTCTTTTCGATCTCTTAGAGGCGGCACATTGATTGTAACAACATTCAAGCGGAAATATAAATCCGCTCTGAAGGTGCCATTTTGTACACTTTGCCATATATCTTTATTTGTTGCGGCAATCACACGCACATCAACAGGTATATATTTTCTGCCACCCACGCGGATAACTGTTTTATCCTCAAGCACACGCAGCAAAGCACTTTGCATATCAAGCGGCATATCGCCTATCTCATCAAGAAATATCGTCCCTCCGTTAGCCTGTTCAAACTTTCCGGGGGCACCGCCCTTAAGTGCTCCAGTGAAAGCACCTTCTTCATAGCCAAAAAGTTCGCTGTTGAGAAGCTCTTTTGGAAGTGAGGCACAATTTATAGGCACAAAAGGCCCCTTGCTATTTGGGCTTGCGCTGTGTATTGCTTGGGCAAAAAGTTCCTTCCCGGTACCGCTTTCCCCCAAGATGAGAACATTGCTGTTGCGTTTGGCTATCTTAGCCGCATATTCTTTTAGCTGATGCATCTTCTCGCTTTCGCCAATTATGCTACCGAAATTATATTTCAGCTCAGAACCACCACTGGAAGTCTCCCGATTCGCAATGTATTTCCTTTTCCCCGAATGCTGCAGCACACAGCGCAGCCCCTTAGTTCCGTCAGAAGATAGGATAATCTCCGGCACTGCTAAGAAAAAGTCGTTTTTCTTTTCTGCAGTTAAAAGCAGTACTTCCCTTGTTTGGCAAGGATTTCGATTAGTGTCAAAAAAACGAGTAAGGTAGGAAAGCTCGGGTAAGTAATGGTTTATTCCCGGTGGCAGCCCATTTTTTATTTTCTTGTTAAACAGGATCTGAAAAGCACGGCTTGCAAATATAACATCCCCATGCTCATCTAAAAAAAACTCAAGGCTATCACTATTATTTATACTTGCTTCAAGTAAGTTCGCACGCTTTCTAGTAAAAGGATAATATATTTCGTGTGTAACACCCTCAACAGAGATTAGAAAGTCTATGGCGTTCTGCACGAAATAATTGCATTTTTCCACAGGGCAAACAGCAATCAGAATTCCGCTCTTTTTACGGACTAGTTCATTCCATGGATATACAAAAAAACCATAATCAGAAAAAATTTCAAGAAAGTTTTCGCTCCCCATACGACATGTTACTTGATCTTCAATGAGATTTACATTGGCGGCGCAACTTCCTACATTCTCCATGGATAGTTTTGTGCCTAAACGCATCCCTTTTTCGCGAAGCTCCGACAAAAGCTCTGGATTACCAGCCTTACGAAAAACTGCCCTATCCTCACTGGTATAAAAAATTGCAGCTCCAAGCTCCCCAAGCACTTCGTCCCTGCGATTATAGTAGTCATTAAGGTAGGCAAGACGGTATTTATCGAAATCATTTATGCGCTCAAAAACATTCATATCCCGGGCGCTCTCAGGTAACTTTTCTATATCTTGAGCAACGCCAAGTTCGACAGAGGTTTTCCATTCATCTGCCAGATATTGATATTCATTCGGCACATTTATTTCCTCGCCTCTCGTAATCGCCCGTTTGATAGTCTTGAGATAATTATCCTTTTCTTTTGAGTACAAATATCCTTTGTAAATATTAAAACCTCCTCGCCAAGAGTTTGATAAATAATTGACACTTTTTTACGCAATTATACACATCTCATGTACATCTGTCAACAAATATTATTTTTATAATTTACTGTTTATGTATAGAAGTCAAACATTTGTGACACGAGCCCATAAAAAATAGTTTACAAAATCGCTTTAAATTTATCTCATTTCATCTGAGCATTTTGTCAAGGANTCATA
>JGI24712J26585_10001914_pt1 | contig 17459 bp, 17 predicted proteins | sample BioPla3DNA2_FD_26585 | JGI IMG/M metagenome (IMG submission 26585) | reverse complement strand
TCAAAAATGCTGATGTAGAACTGTGCGGCCTCTTTGGCTTCTTTGTCATACCATAAATGCGGAACTATTTTTTGCATAGTATTCTTCCCCTTTCTCTATTCCATCATATTTATTTATGTCCCGCTTTGGTTAAGCAGGTTCATAATTCGAACAAAAAAATTCCATTGCTTTTGGATAAATCACTTTAATACGTCTTAGTTTGAAAACTAGAATACATTTATACTATTAAGCATATCATATTTTTCAAATAGTTCGATTATATTTTTTATACTTATTGATATTTAGCGATATTCCTGAGCTTATGGTTTCATCTTAGTTATATAGTATATCTCTTTGTATATAACTCCTCCATAATTAACATTTATCTTTGAAAACCTGTAATAACCCTCTATATTTTGCAAAAAAAATCTGTTAACAAAATAAACCGGAAGAAACTCGCACAGCATATTTCTTCCAGTTTAGTATAGCAATTAACCATTGATAATCGAACCACCATTGATATGAATGGTCTGTCCTGTCATATATGAAGAGTCGGAGGTTGCCAGATAAACATAGGCTTCTGCAACTTCAACCGGTTGTCCTGGTCTTTTCATTGGCGTATCCTTACCAAAGTTCGCAATAGTATTCTCATCAAAAGTCGATACAATAAGAGGTGTCCAGATTGGTCCGGGGGCAACTTGATTGACTCTGATTTTTCTATCTGCTAAATTCTCGGATAAAGATCTTGTGAACGCTGTTACAGCACCTTTTGTTGCTGAATAATCAAGTAAATCTTTGTTTCCTTTAAAGGCCGTTACCGAACCGGTATTAATAATTACACTGCCTTCTTTCATATGGGGTAATACTGCTCTTGTTAGATAAAACATGGAAAATATATTGGTTTTAAATGTTCGAAGAAGCTGTTCGTCTGTAATATTCTCTATGGATTGTTGCATATGTTGTTCTGCGGCATTATTGACTAAAATATCAATGCCTCCAAATTCTTTCAGAGTTTTTTCTACTACTTCGTTGCAAAAACTGCTCTCTCCAATATCTCCTTTGATCAATAATGCCTTTCCGCCATAAGATTCCACTACTCTTTTTGTCTCATTGGCATCGTCATCTGCAATATTATATACAATAACTACATTACAACCTTCTTTCGCATATGCAACGGCAACAGCTCTACCAATTCCGCTATCCCCTCCTGTGATAATAGCAGTCTTAGATTGTAATCTGCCCGTACCTTTCTTTTCAGGATTGTCATAGATTGGTTCGGGATGCATCTTGCTTTCCTGTCCCGGTATAGGTTGTGTTTCAGCTTTTAGTTCATCAGGTGTATACATGTCCTTTTCATTCATAGTCCTCTAACCTTTCTTTTTTTATGGATAGTATTCCTTATAGAAAAAAGAATCATGCAGCTTTTTATTGCATAATAAATCCGAAGAAATCTTCTATGCAATAAAATAAGGCTTCCATCAATCAGTAATCTTTACCGAAAGTTTGAAAGCCTTTGATTTCACGCCCTTTAGAACCTATTATTATCTTTTCGCACGTTTCAGGGCTACCGTTTCAACGTGGGTTTTTAAGTTATTATTGTGATATATGAAGTATCTCATAAACTACGCCTTTTTTCGTATTCACTTTACTTAAATCATCGATAAAATAAAACACTTGATACTTCCACCTATCTGGATTATAAATTACAACATACTCTGCATTATCAATATCAGGAATAACTTCTCTGATATTATCTTTTAAGTTGGTTAAACTTTCTTGGGGTTCTATTTCTCCTGTTATTTCAAATAGATAGTTACACTCACTAATTCTTTGGGTTGTAGTATCAATTAATGGTACTCCGATATTCACTTTCTGCCACCCAAATGATGTTATTATATTATCATAGAATCCTTCAAATAAAAATTTATTTAAACCTTCACTGTCTTTCCAAAGATATAAAGGAGAATAGCTATTATAAAAATTATTATTTTTCCCCTTTTCTGTTATCAAGTAAAGCTTAAACTTAAGCCCATAAAACCCATCCGTTTTTTTACCATTAACTTCGACTCTCTTCCTAATTATATCCATGTCATAATCGCTAGGTAAAATTATCTTATATTGTGATGATATCATTTTTAGCACATCCTTTTTTATTATATTTGTGATCTTTCAAATAATATGTATATACTTTTTAATTGCTTAGCCATGCCATTCTCTCTATAGGAAAGAATTATTGGTTTATTAAGCCTAGGCAACGATTAAAAATAATTCAACAATTATTTACTATTTCTTTTAGTATACTCAGCCCACGTATAAAGTCATCTTTTGTTAGCCCTGCATATCCTAGTATGATCTGGTTTGCATGACTTCCCTTTTTAATCGAGTGTCTTTCCACAGGGACAACATAAATGCCATAAGCCAGCAGTTTGCTCACCTGCTTTTCTGAAAATACAGCATTTTCGAATTCAGCGACAATGTGCATCCCTGCTGAAGCCCCATAAATATGTACCCTATCTCCGAAGTAATCATAGAGCAGTTCTATCAGCAAATCACGGCGATTTCGATATTCTTTTTTCATGCGCCGAATATGCCGGTCAAGTTCCCCACTTTCAATAAAACGCATCAATGCAATTTGATAAACTGAGTTGGAGTGATGATCAGCCAGCCTCTTTAACTCCCGCACAGGTGGGACAAGGTGTTCCGGAACAACAAGATACCCCAATCTAATCGTCGGAAACATGACTTTGCTGAAAGTTCCAGTATATATAACCCGGTCGTGGTCTAACTCAAATAAGGAATTTGACAGGGGTGTGTCATAAGTGAAAGCACTGTCATAATCATCTTCTAGAATAATTGCTCTGGTTTTTCTCGCGAATTCCACCAGTGCAATCCTTCGCTGAAGAGATAAAATTCCCCCCATTGGGAATTGATGGGATGGAGTTACAAATATCAAATCAGGTTTTCCGTTCCTTGGAAACAGTTCCGGCTGAATACCTTGAGCATCTACATCAAATGGGACAATTCGGTCTGTATGGTAAGAAAAAATTTGCTTCACATTAACATTTGATGGATTTTCCATCCATACTTCGCTTTCCGAGGAAAGCAGACATTTTGCAGCCAGAGACAGCCCCTGCTTCGTTCTGGAGGTAATGATTATCTGTTCCGGAGAGCATGATATGCCGCGAGTCTTTTTCAGATAATTGCACAGCACCTTTCTGAATTCCGGACGTCCCTGCGGATCATCATATCCAAGGGCGGATACGGGCGCATCAAGAAAAGCACGGGATACCACCCGATTCCATTTCTCACGTGGAAACAAATCAAGAGCGGGGATGCCACTATCAAAATTGATTATCTGATCAATGATTACTGTATCGGAAAGTGAAGCCGTCTGCTGATCTTTTATGCCCATGGCTTTTATTTGCGTATTCTTTACCCCAGGACTGACATAATAGCCTGATCCTGCAATGCTATATACTGCCCCCTCCGACACCAGCATATCGTATGCCGTCAGGACAGTGTTTCTAGAAACAGAAAGTTCACGGCTTAAAGTCCTTAATGAGGGCAAAGGTTCCCCTGCTGATAATTCCCCTGATAGTATCATCTCACGAATCTTAATATAGATTTGTTTTGAATATGAACGTTTTCTTGTTTCATCCAAAGAGATGTACAAAAATATTTCCTCCAAACTGGTTCAGTATAATATTCATAAAACCGTATCTTTTCTATACTAGCAATTCGTGCTTATATAATAACGTACCTAATACATCAATACAAGATTAAATATAGAGAGGATTTATCATGAATATCAAAAACAGTTTTCACCCCTATGCTATTATCACCATTATCTTCTGGTCCTTAGCCTATGTCTTAACTCGATTGACGTTACAATACTTCACGGCATTTTCTTTGGGATTTCTTCGTTATTTTATCGCCTCCTGCACATTGATGATTGTTGCCGTATTATTAAAAATGAAATTGCCTTCTAAAGAGGATTTTTTATGGTTTGTTTCTGCTGGAGGCGCAGGGTTCTTTTTCTATATGATTGCATTCAATCAGGGCCAGGCTGTTGTTACAGCAGCCACAGCAAGTGTCGCCATTGCCACAGTTCCTGTCATTACCGCATTATGTTCGCGTTTTCTATTCCGTGAAGAACTGACAATATTTCAATGGATTGCTCTTCCTGTTGAATTTTTCGGCGTTACCGTCCTTACATTGATGAACAGCACTTTTTCTGTCAATATGGGACTATTCTGGCTTTTACTCGCTGCACTGGCTTTGAGCATTTACAATCTGCTCCAGCGAAAACTAACTAGAAAATACTCTTCACTGCAGACTTCAACTTTCAGCATTTTTTGTGGCACCCTGATGCTTTCAGCTTTTGCGCCCGCTTCAATTCAGGAAATCTCCCTCGCTCCTCCAGTTCAATGTTTCTATCTTGCGATTTTAGGCATCTGCTGCAGTGCAATCGCTTATTGCACATGGTCAAAAGCATTTTCTAAAGCTAAACAGACATCACAAGTCAGCAACTATATGTTTGTTATACCTTTTTTGACAAGCCTTTTAGGGTTCTTGCTTGCTGGTGAGATCCCTGACAGGGCGACTCTTGTTGGCGGTGGAGTGATCCTTATTGGTATGCTGATTTTTAATTTTGGCGAAAAACTTTTTATAAAGATTCGTTAGATAAAAGGCAGGTTCGGATGAACCTGCCTTTTAAAAACTAAAAAAAGCACCAGCCAACTAAATAGCTGATGCTCTCATGCTTTATATTCAAGATTCTATTTCTTTTTAACTGGAATCCAAATTTCGCAGTAGTAATTCTCATCTAATATACCTTTTTCATACTTTGTAGGATCATCATAATACTCCACGCAGTACCCAGCCGCGAATTCATACTCTTTCAGTGCCGGTAGCCACTCAGTGAAGATTTTTGTGTTCACATCTTGAAGTGCATTTGGCATCGCTCCTTTACAAGGGAACACTGCCCAGTCGAAGGCAGGAATCGTTCTGGTCACAAAACCTTCTGGAACCTCCTTCTGAGGACAATATGGATCAGCAATCAGGTACTCAAATTTATCCTGTCCCATCTCCTCATCAATGTTTATGCCATACACTCCCGTTACATACGCTCCCTTACCAGATGAGAAATGCTCCTGCCAAAACTGCGGCACAACTTCTTTTGCGCCTTCATAGGAAAATTCCCTGACATTCCCAAGCACTGTAAATGCTTCTTTCTTCATAATCCTGTAATCCATGAGGTAGCCTCCTTCTAAAGATATTTTGATTTTCAGCGGAGCAAAGGATTTGAGCATCACACCATCTTTGCGCACAGATGTTGGTGTAACTCCATGGAATCTGGTAAATGCCTTGGTAAAGCTATCTGGGGAGTCATACCCATACTTTATTGCGATATCGATTATTTTTTCATCGGTCACAAGAAGATCATTTCCTGCCAGAGCAAGCCGCCTGTTTCTGATATATTCTGCTACCGTAAAGCCACATAGCATTGCAAATCCCTTTTGAAAATAAAAGGTAGATACATTTGCATTCTTTGCAATACTGTCTACAGTAATGTCCTCTGTAATATGCTCCTCAATATACTGAATCGAATTCCCAATAATAGTCATCCATTCCATTCATCAATGTCTCCTTTGCGTTTGCTGTATCCATATTATATCTCGAGGCTAAGATACCTTCCCGACAATTCTTGCTTAAAATTGTCTTAATTCAAATACCAGTCTAATGCCTTTTTATCTGCTTAGTCTGCTATATGTCCTTTTTTAAGCCTTGGTGATTAAATTATTAATTTCTTCATCAAGGGAATTTATTCTATCCGTGTTTTCCTTCTCCATGGATTTTAACTTTATTAGGATATGATTCACTTGATTCTTGGCTCTTTCTACGCTCTCTAGAGACTCTTTTATCTTAGACTGCATATGCCAATCAGCAAATAATCCATCGAAGAAGAAATCCGCAAATTTTTCAAAATCCGATATCTCAATAGAAAGATTACTTATTACTTTTATATCAGCCAATTCACTTCGAAAATGGGATAACTTTGTTTGCGCCTTAGATACTTCCACCTTTGCTTCATCAATGCGAGAATGCTTCGCCATATCTGTAATAAATCCTCCTCCTATGAGATCCCATGTTCCCCAGCCCTCAGCACTATTAAGGCTTTTTGATGCTGCTTCTAAGTGGGTGAGCACATCTTCACCTGCCTCAATGGCTTCTTTTAGTTCTTTCCCATAACTTCTAAGAGCTGTTATCTGTTGCGAAAGATTTAGAATTTCTTCTCCTGCCTTTGCCCCAGATCTGATTAAATTCTCCTTCTTCTCATTATAGACTCTTTGGTAAATTGTTTCCCAATCCCTATTTTTAACCTCTTCTAATTCTAAGCGTGCAATATTATCCTCTACATTTCTTAAATCCATACAAGCCTGGTTATATTTTAGTCTCACAGCAAGAGCTTCTTCCCGCTCTTTCTCTAATTTTTTATCTAGATTTCCTAAGATAGTATGAAAGATATGGCTTATACTTTTCCCCTCTAAATTTTCTACATCCAAATCCTCTTTCTTAACCCGCTTCCTCAGCTCTTCCACTTTCTTTACCAGAGCACTTTTTTGAACCCTTAAATCCTCTAACTTGGATACTAGCTTTTGATGATACAGCATTCCCTCATGGGCCTTTTTTAGCTCTTCATTAATGTCGCTATACATGAATGACGTCACTCCAATCGTTTATTTTCGATAATTTTATTATAGATATTATCCATATATTGTCATCCGGATAAATATTATACAACTTGAAACCTTTTTCTTTTATTAACCCAAAAAAGTCTCCCCTCCCACAACAGATACCCAACAATTTCCCTGAGACGATATGTTCTAATTTCTTCATCAAAGAAACATACATAGACTGCACAAATCGTCCAGTATTAGAGTTGATACAGTTTCATACATTCCAAAAATAGTTATTCCCTTTTCTTCCAAAGCAAAAAACCAATTCTATAGTCCAACCCTAACTCAAATTTCCATTTCGTCCTAAGATAAAATAATAAAGTTTCCATTAATCAGTAATTAAGTACTGAAAGCCTGGAAACTTCTGATTTCAAGCCATTTTAGGCAAATGTATATATCTTTATGTGACATCATGCTGTCTCAACATGACTTGAGTTGATGGAATAGATGTCTTAAGGCCATTTTTTTATGTCATAGTGGAAAATAGTCTATTTCAAGGACTCCACTCGGTGTATAAGATTTACAATCCTTATAGCAAACTCTGACCATAATTGTTTTGGGAGATCATGTCCCATTCCTTCGAAGGTTACCAGTTCGGCGTTTGGAATTGCTGCTGCCGTGGCACGCCCTCCACTTACATCAATCATTTTATCATTTTCACCGTGGATAACAAGAGTTGGTATTTCAACAGAATGAAGTTGTTCAGTTCTATCACCGGATTTTATAACTGCCGCAGCTTGGCGCAACATACCCAATGGGTCATGATCACGGTCCCAGGCAATCCCTGCAATTTGGGCAGTAGCTTTTTCGTCTAAAGGATATCTGGGAGAACCAATAGCTTTACGTGATTTAATCTGCCAACTGATATAGGCTTGACGATCATGATAAGGAGGTGAACCCAAATTTGCCAACACTGAATAGTCAGGCTGCCCTACCGAGTTATTTCCAGTAGTGGACATGATAGAAGTCAACGATCGAACCCTATGCGGAAACTCTATGGCTATTGTCTGTGCTATCATTCCACCCATTGATGCACCAACCAAGTGTACACTATCATATCCAAGCGCATCCATAAGACCTACCGTGTCTGCTGCCATGTCAGAGAGAGTGTAAGTTACTGTAGAGAAATCACCAGATTGTATGGCTTGAAAATCTGGAACAGGTGCATCAAAAAAGTGAGTTGATAGTCCGGCATCCCTATTATCGAATCGAATTGGATGTAGACCGCGACCAGCCAGTTCTAAACAAAATCCTTCAGGCCAGTTAATCATCTGTGCACCGGCACCCATAATCAGGAACACAGGCGGTAAAGTAGGATCACCAAAGAGCTGATACATTATCTTTATATTCGATGGCCCAACATTTTGTATACTTTCTTCGTCATGAACCTGAACATTATTTTTACCCACTATCCCATCCTCCTTATTCTATTATTAATTTAAGTTAATAAAACATGTATGAATATTATATGAGTATATTCCAGAAACAAAAAGTCTATAATATTTTTTTTAAATATGTTATGATTAAAATGGAATAGGGGTTTGTATTTCTCTTAAGTAATAATACAATAATAGACAGCTTCCGTTATTCCATTTCAAATGTGGACAAACAGGCCCCAGTAGTCTACGGAGTTAATCTTCCTCTGTTTGATCTATCTCATAGCTTGAAAATCCACTTTCTGTTTCTACATTGTACAATCCATAAAACGGCAAGTATTCATCTTTCAGATCACTTAAATCCATGTAGCCAACCCAGCTTCTAAAACCTTCAGGCAATTCTTTTATGGGAGCTTGTGGTGTGTAGATATAAATTTCTTTAGCACCATCTAACCCATATGGTTCAGTATAGATATATTTTATTCCGTCAATGATTTCTTCAGTTCCTGCTTCTTTCTCAAGTTTCATAGATTCGATGGATATGGAATAAGTATAATCATTTACTTTCTTTGGTGTGGTGAATTTACCTTCAAAGGTGGATGAATAATTCACTCCATTGGGATGATCTTCTCCAATATCACCCATGTCAGAATCTGAATAATATCCGTTGAACGTTCCATCCTCATTAATGTTTAACATAGTTTGCCAAGCCCCAGCTCCACTGGAGAATACGAATTGATACTTTGATAGTTCAGAAAATAGAAGAGTTGATTCTTCACTGCTACTTTCTTCTACACTTGGAGGAACTTCTGATATATTTGAGTCCTCTGGCGTCATTCTATCTTTGCTGTTATCCTCTATTTTTTGACTATCTATTGTTTGCTTGTTCTCTGTATCTAAATTTGTATTCTTATTCTGACAACCTACGAATAATACGGCAGTACTACATAATACAAAAAATAATAGCAACTTACTTTTATATATGTTATTTATTAAAATTCTCATTTTTATATTTTTCATATATTCACTCCTAAATTTTCGCATATACACTGAAATAACTCACCAAAAAAACTCCTAACAAAATTGGTAATACGTTTTTAAGATGCTTCCCTGAGGCACCATAAATATCCTTGCCTCAATCTTTCTCTATTTTTTATTCCTGTAAATCATAAAATTAAACACTTACGTCCTTAGCTAATTATTCTAACTTGAATAAGCTATCTTTAATTGTAATCAGATATTTTTTTATGTTGTTGCTTCTATCCATTTCCCAACAATTTCTTTTATCATTTGACTATTTTCCTGTATTTCATTTAGACTCTTAAATGATGCTATCGCTCTGTCGTTTTCCTTCCATATCAAAATATCATAGTTCTTACTTAATAATCTTTCCTCCAGGGGCTCCTTAACCTTCGCTCCACGATGAAATATAACTTGAAGCTGCTTTTCCGGATGTATTCTTATAGTAATACGGTCTTCTCCATTTATGCTATAGTTAGGAGCGTTCCATTTTATTCCCTCAGTTAACTCATAATCTGTGCTCAATATTATTTTTCTTAGACATTCAATCTCATCTCTTAAGGGATGTTTCAAACTGTCTAAAAATGCCGTCACTTCACGATTCAATTTGCTTTGACTCATATACTCACTCCTCTCACAAAAAATCGTTCAATGCGCCAATGAAAATTTTTGTTATATCATAAATTCAAAATCTTAACACCTAATTTTGTATAGATGACTAGGGATTTTGTTGCAGCTCCAATAGCTGTTCCGATGGATAACCCAAGGCACATCCCTATAGGCAACCAACTTGACTGCATATTGTCTTTCATGCCATTTCACCTCAAATAATATATTAAGAGTATACCTCATTAAAAGATTAAACTCGCAGTATCATCCCATTTAGAATATAGTTTGCAGTTAGGCCTTAATATCACATATTTTAATTCCTACATGATTTCTGAGAAATCGCAAATAAGGCTCATCTATTCCTACACCTGTAGTTTGCATTTCTATCCAACGAAAAGGTTTAGATAAATTATTATTCATTGTTCCAAATCTCTGTAGAAATGCTCGGTTCTGCTGAGGCTCACTATTTCCTGTAATCATCACAGTATTACAGCCATTGTCCCTGGCAAATTCTAACCTTTTTATATAATCCTTTTCGTACAAATCATAAAAAGGTAAGTTTTCATCCATCATATTCTTATATTCTTCTGTTCTCATACGCGCTACACAGAATTTACATTTGTTTACACAAGCTTTATTGGGTACGCATACAGATAACGATTGTATTTTCATGATTTCATTCCCCCCTTAATTTCTGAACCTTAGTCATTTAATTTTCATATTCTCAAATTAACCCTATCATTACTTTAACATTTTCTTCCCTCTTTAATTTAATCAGTTAATAATTTCACCCTTGTTTTTATCCAGGTTTTCGCGCCATTCCTGCCTCTCCCTGTTTGTTAGTTTCGCCCACTCTGTTACTTCACCAATAATTCTTAACGGCTCTTTTGATCGATAAGAACGGGTTAAGTTACCAGGAAATTTTTTATCAGTAACATTTGGGTCGTTTTCAAATTCGCCTGTTGGTTCTACTATATAAACCCGTTCTCTTCCTTCTCCTTTTGCTAATGCTGCTGCAAGTCCTGCACCATTGATATTGGCAGTGAAATAAATATGGTTCATTTTAAGATCGGATTTATAATTTGAATTTCCACCTGCTGTCAGTAAATCACCAATCTTCAAATCTGCCTTTGTCCCATGATAAAATGGCCCTTTATCAGAAGGCGCACCCTTATATGAATTTGACAGTTCATAGTATTTTTTTGCATTATCAGAGTCCCCTAACTCCTCATAATATTGGGCAATGTTTAGATATAAAGTTGGGTATGCACTCTTAACATCTTCATCATTTACATTTAGTGCGCACTGTAAAGATGTTTCCATCCATTTCAATTTTTCTGTAATATTCTTTTGTACACGAGCTAAATGATAAGCTGCAATAAACCTTTCATAGTCGTCTGATGCTTCATCCCATGCTTTATGAAACATCATGATGGCATCTTCGATTTTTCCACTATCCTCCAAACTCATCCCACTCATGCAGAGTTTTATAACGACGTTATTTGGATCAAATTTTGCATCCATCCTGGCACCTCCAAATTAATTAATTGTTTTCTGACCAATACGTACATGCGGTTTTCCCGCTTACAGCTTTCAGATAATCTACTTCCTTTTCGGAACACATCAGCAAACAATCCTCATCATCAGGTTTATTTTAGAGTTATATTCTCTCTCACCCAAGTTTTGAGTGAACGCATTCAATAAGCTTAGGTAACATTACATTTACTATATCATGCCAAAGTACAGGTCACAATATTCAGGAGTATTTAATAGGATGATTCTGGCTAAAAGTTTGATCTGCCTCGTAAATTTAATTTTAATAATTTGTAGCTCATCAACGGTTATAACTCAGTAAAAATACACAAAAAAGACGTCCCACTCTCTAAGTGAAACGCCTTTTTTCTGATAAAACGCTATTTATCTACATCATCCTGCATTTTTATTGTCCGATCAATTTTCGCAACAAGTCTTCAGCCTTACGAATATCTGCCTTCCCACCGGTTTTCTTCATAATGTAGCCAAACATCGTATTGATGGCTTTGTCCTTACCGCTTCTGACATCGGCTACCGCCTTGGGATTGGCATCGATAGCTTCCTTGCATAAGCTTACAAGCACCTCATCGGAGATACCCACAAGGTCCTCCGGTTTGATAAACTCCTCTACCGATTTGCCGCTTTCTAGCATCTTTTGCAAGGTACTTTGGGCAACTCCGATGTTGATTTTTTTCTCATCAGCGAGCTTTACAAGCGCGGCAAACTGTGCAGCAGAAATCTCGATGGCGAATAATTCCTTTTCCTCCTCGGTTTCCATAGTGGAAAAAATGGTGCCTACAATCAAGTTCGCCGTATTCTTAACGCTTGCGCCCTCAGCCAGCGCGCCTTCGAAAAATTCAGCTACCTTTCTGTACCTAAAGATCTGTTTGGCTGTGGCTTCAGGAAGCCCAAGAACATTTACGTATCGCTTGAGCTTGTCAAAGGGAAGTTCGGGCAAAGATGAGCGAATTTCTTCTACCTTCTCATCATCGATACTGAATCTCAGAATATCGGGATCAGGGAAATAGCGGTAATCATCGGAGTTTTCCTTATCACGCATAGGGCTGACGCTATTGGTTCCTTCATCGTAACGCATGGTCTGCTGAACAATGGTTCCTCCCCCATCCAGAATATCAGTCTGCCTTTCTACCTCGGCTATGATGGCCTTTTGAATGAAACTTAGGGAGTTGATATTCTTGATTTCGGTTCTCACGCCGAAACGAGAATCCCCTGGCTTTCGCAGCGAAAGATTGACATCGCAGCGCATGGAGCCTTCCTGCATCTTGCAGTCAGATATTCCGATATAGCGCATAATCAACTGCAGCTTTTCGGCATACTCTCTTGCCTCTTCGGCAGAAGAAATATCGGGCTCAGAAACGATCTCAATCAGTGGAACACCACCACGGTTATAGTCAATATAGGTTTCTCCGTTCTCATGGATGAGCTTTCCAGCATCCTCCTCGATATGAATTCGGGTAATGCCGATACGCTTGCCGCTGTCCAGCTCGATATAACCCTTTTCACAGAGGGGCTCATCATATTGCGAAATCTGATAGGCTTTGGGCAAATCGGGATATACATAATTTTTTCGGTCCATATGGGATTTGGTATTGATTTTGCAGTTCAGCGCCAAACCGGCTTTAATGGAATATTCCACCACTTTCTGGTTGAGAATTGGAAGGGCACCCGGCTGGCCGGTGCAAACAGGACAACAATGGGTGTTGGGCTCTCCTCCGAATTCGGTGGTACAGCCGCAGAAAATCTTGGTTTTGGTTGCCAGTTCAATATGGGTTTCTATGCCACAAACAATCTCATAACTCATATCCCGACACCTCCTTCGTAAGTGCCAATCACTTTTCCGGCGCTTTGTTCATAAAAATGAGCCGCTTGAAGAATCGTTGCCTCTCCAAACCTTCTGCCAATGATCTGCATGCCGATAGGAAGCCCTTTAGCGTCTTCCCCACAGGGAACTGAAATAGCCGGAATGCCTGCAATATTCACAGGTACTGTGCAGATATCCGACAAGTACATTTCAACCGGACTTGCTCCCTTGTGGTTCAGAGGGAATGCTGTATTAGGCGCTGTAGGAGCAATGAGCACATCACATTTTTCAAAAACTGCTTCAAACTCCCGATTAATCTCATCACGAATCAGGCAGGCTTTCTTATAGTAAGCATCATAATAACCGCTGGAAAGCACATAGGTTCCCAACATGATGCGACGTTTAACTTCGTCGCCGAAGCCTTCGCTCCTGGTTCTGACAATCATATCCTCAATGCTGGTATAGGAAGATGTGCGGTAGCCATAGCGGATACCGTCATATCGTCCGAGGTTGGAGGATGCTTCGGCACAGGCAATAATGTAATATACCAGAAGCGCAAGCTTCAGAGCCGGAAGACTGATATTTTCTATCACAGCTCCGTTTCTTTCAAACAACTTTATGGCTTCCTCAATCTTTGATTTGATCTCAGGATTGATTCCGCTAAAGAACTCTTCCGCAACACCGATGCGCATGCCCTTGATATCTCGGTCCATACATTCAGCCAGAGAAGAACCATATTCATACTCCACACTGGTCTGATCCCGTTTGTCGCCGCCTTTAATTGCGTCGAAAACGATTACAGCGTCCTTCACACTATTGGTCATGGGTCCGATCTGGTCCAGAGAACTGCCGTAAGCGATGAGCCCATAGCGGGATACTGCACCATAGGTAGGTTTAAGTCCTACAACACCGCAGAAAGAGGCAGGCTGACGGATGGAACCGCCCGTATCTGAACCCAGGCTGTATGCGGCAAGATTGGCACCAACGACTGCAGCCGATCCTCCCGAAGAACCGCCAGTAACATAATTCGTATTTCTGGGATTTAGTGGTGCCCCGTAGCAGCTGGTTTCTGAGGTGCTTCCCATGGCAAACTCATCCATGTTGGTCTTGCCCAGAAGCACTGCACCTTGGGATTTCAGCTTCTCCCAGACGGTTGCATCATAATAAGGCTTAAAGTCTTGCAGGATTTTGGAACAGCATGTGGTAGTAAGTCCCTCAGTACAAATATTGTCCTTTAGGGCCATGGGAATGCCACAGAGCAGCGGTGCATCGCCCTCTTTAAGCATTTGGTCAGCCTGTCGGGCAGCTTTCATGGCGGTATCAAAGGTCAAATGCACATAGGCATTCAGGGTTGGATTCAGTTTTTCAATGGCATCGATATATGCTTTTGTTAGCTCTACCGCGGAAATTTCGCGGTTACGAAGCTTTGTGGCCAGTTCAGATATTCCCGCTCTCATTTTTTACTCCTTTCCAGACTAAAAAATCCGTTATACCCTTGGACATTAGAAAGAATTTTTTCATTGGGCAGGGACGGCGCCACTTCATCAGGACGCAGGTCATCAAATGAGACCATCCTGGCACCTACGCTTCTTATCTGTTCAGTCCCGCCTTCGATGGATTGGTTGATGGTATCTGCAAAAGCTATAATCTCATCAAACTCAGCCGTAAATCGTTCAAGCTCTTCATCGGAGAAGTTCAGCTTTGCAAGTTTTGCGAGCTTTTCTATCTCAGTTTTTGAAATTGCCATAATCCTCACTCCATTTCTGATAGCTCCCGGCTGTCAAGTTCGCCGGGATGATTCAAACACGCTTATTTCCTGATTCTAATATGCACCTCACGCAACTGCTGTTCGGTCACTTCGCCCGGTGCACCGCACATCAGATCCTGTGCGTTGCTGTTCATAGGGAAAGCCACGACTTCGCGGATGTTTTCCTCATTCCTAAGAAGCATGAGCATACGGTCAACTCCGGGAGCCATGCCGGCATGGGGCGGTGCTCCGTACTGGAATGCATTATAGAGCGCTCCGAACTTCTTTTTCAAGGTTTCCTCATCGTAACCCGCAATCTCAAAGGCCTTGACCATGATATCCAGGTCGTGGTTTCGGACCGCGCCCGAGGAAAGTTCAACGCCGTTGCAAACGATATCATACTGGTAAGCCAGAATGTCCAGAGGGTCCTTGGTGTTAAGAGCCTCTAGCCCACCCTGTGGCATGGAGAATGGGTTATGGGTAAATTGTATTTTTCCGGTTGCCTCGTCGATCTCATACATCGGAAAATCATTGATATAGCAGAAGCGGTAAGCATTTTTCTCACAGATGTCAAGGCGCTTGCCCAGTTCATTGCGGATTAGTCCTGCGTTTTTGCTGGCAAGCTTTTCCTTGTCTGCAATGAAGAATATAACATCGCCGGGAATAAGGCCGGCAATTTGAGCCAGCTCTCCTTTTATTTCTTCGGGGATGAATTTGTCGATGGGGCCTTTATAGGTCATATCCTCCTGAATCTCAAGGTAGCCAAGTCCGCTCATGCCAATGGACAGTGCGTATTCCAGCAGTTTTTCATGGAAGCCCTTTGACATGTCGGCATGAACCTTGATGGCTCTTACTGTCTTATGATGAAAAGGTTTAAATGTGCATCTCTGGAAGAAATCTGTCACATCGATGATGCGCAGAGGGTTGCGCAGGTCCGGCTTGTCGGTACCGAACTCCAGCATGGCCTGCTTGTAGCTGAAAACAGGGAACGGTGCCTCAGTGATTTCATATCCTTCGGGCGCGAACTTCTTGAACGTTTCAGCCAGCACCTCTTCGCCCACGCGAAAAACATCTTCCTGAGTGGCAAAGCTCATTTCAAAGTCGAGCTGATAAAACTCGCCCGGAGAACGATCAGCCCGCGCATCCTCGTCACGGAAGCAGGGGGCAATTTGAAAATACTTATCAAAGCCCGAAACCATTAACAACTGTTTATATATTTGGGGTGCCTGGGGCAGTGCATAGAATTTTCCTTTATACTTTCTGGATGGAACGATATAATCCCTTGCTCCTTCGGGAGAAGACGCCGATAGAATCGGTGTTTGTATTTCGACAAAGCCCATCTCTGTCATCTTCTGTCTTAAAAAGCAAATAACCTGGGATCGAAACAGAATGTTGTCCTTTACCTTTCGATTTCTCAAATCAAGGTAACGGTACATTAAGCGCACTTCTTCACGAATTTCCTTAGAGGTGGCGATTTCAAACGGCAAATCCTTATAGACCTTGCCTAAAACTGTGACCTTTTGTGCCGCAAGCTCAATGGTACCGGTGGGAATCTTGGGGTTGTAAGTTTCTTCATCCCGTTTTTCCACCACACCTTCAATAGATAAACATTCTTCTTTTCTGATACCTTTTGGAAGCTCGATGCTTCTGAATACCACCTGCATGACACCGTACATGTCCCTAAGGTCGATAAAGGATACCCCGCCGTGGTCCCGGATGTTTTCAACCCAACCAGCAATTTTAAAGACGGTGCCGATATCTTCTTCCGTGATTTGATTCATTAGTTTGGTACGATAAATCTCTGACATAAAATCTCCCTCTCTCATCTTTTTTGATTTACTGTGTCGGGAGAGCACTTATAAATATAAAAAAGCTGCTCGCCCGAAATAAAAATTTCAGGGCGAACAGCAGTATCATCGTCCGCGGTGCCACCTGAATTACTGTACTTCATCGTACAGTCACTCCTTAGTGCCTGCCATTGTAACGTACGGCTTAACGTCGCACCTACTTATCATATGTACTATGACTTTCAGATTGAAGCTGGTGAAGTGTTATTCACATGAATTCACTTTATAGGGTTCTCACCATCCCCCACTCTCTGTGAACGATAATTCATGCTACTTCTCTTCGTCATTGCTTTGCCGCATATTCTAACATATCTCAACTTGTCCTGTCAAGGGTAATTCCCCCGGTAAAGCTCATACTCTCGCATTCACCCCCTATGGAGAAACCCGGTAATATCAAGGCTTATGCTCTTGTTATCAACTCCACGCTCTCACCATGGAACGAGGTTATCAGATTGATGTCTGGTATGTAATTTTCGTTTTGTCCGTTCTCGGGAACAGGTCAATAGTGGATTTTATGGGTGTTTTCTGTTCGCGGGAACAGGTCAACAGTTTTTGTCAGTTCGCGGGAATGAGTCAACATTATTGCTCGAATACTTAACGTTCAAGAGAAAATCGGCATAAATTGATACCTGTTACGCTCACATAATTCTAAGCCTTCCTTATGTATGATGTCCACCGATTATACACATCCTTTAGCGGTGCGTCTAGATAACTCAAAGCCTTGTCCTTTATCCAATCTGGCACACCGTAGGCGGCTTCAGCAATGCTTCCAGTAATAGCTGCAAG
>JGI24712J26585_10001913_pt1 | contig 17462 bp, 14 predicted proteins | sample BioPla3DNA2_FD_26585 | JGI IMG/M metagenome (IMG submission 26585) | reverse complement strand
AATTATTTCTTAGCGGTAAAACCTTCCCAATCCTTAAGGAATCTTTCAATTCCTATATCGGTTAAAGGATGCTTAAGCATTTGCAAAATAACATTAAATGGAATTGTGGCAATGTGACAGCCATAACGTGCGGCAGCAGTAACATGGATAGGATTTCTAATAGAAGCTGCTATTATTTCTGTTTCAATACCCTGTACGTCAAAAATATCAACAATTTCTTCAATAAGGCTCATGCCCTCTGAACCGACATCATCAAGTCTTCCTAAGAAAGGGCTTACATAAGTTGCACCTGCTTTTGCAGCTAAAAGTGCCTGTGCAGCTGAGAAAATCAGAGTAACATTTGTTTTAATTCCTTTTTCGGTAAGACGCTTGCAAGCTTTTAATCCATCCTCAGTCATAGGCAGCTTGATAACAATGTTTTTATGAATTTTAGCTAATGGCAAAGCTTCCTCTACCATTTTATCAGCCTCAAGGGAAATAACCTCTGCTGAAATAGGTCCATCTACTATGTCTGCAATTTCTTTTACAACCTGCTTAAAATCCCTTCCTTCTTTTGCGATAAGAGAGGGATTTGTTGTAACTCCACAAATTACTCCCAAATCATTTGCACGCTTAATTTCATCAATATTAGCAGTATCGATAAATAATTTCATAAAAAAACATCCTTTCATCAATATGCGAAAACCGCAACATAATTGCGGCAATCACACAAAATATTTATATTTTTGATAATTCTTCAAAGCTCTGCTTCATAGCAGGGTAAAGCTTTGTATACATACGATAAACTTTATCATATTCTGCTGAATTTTCAGCAATAGGGTCTTGAATCTTATCAGGCTTAATAACCTCTTTGCAAGCCTCCTGCACAGAGTCATAAATACCTGCTCCCACAGCAGCAAGTAAAGCAACACCTAAAGCAGGACCTTCCTTGTTGAGAGTTGTCTTAACCTGACATGAGTATAAGTCAGCAAGCATTTGACGCCATAGAGGAGAGCTTCCTCCGCCGCCTGTTGCCATCATATCATTTACGCTAATGCCCATTTCAGCCATTACTTCAACACAATCTCTTAACGAATAAGAAACACCCTCCATAACTGCTCTTAGCATATCTGACTTTTTATGCATAGTGNAAAGACCAAAGAACACACCTCTTGCGTTTGGATCTAGGTGAGGAGTCCTTTCNCCGTTAAGATATGGTAAATAAAGAAGCCTGTTAGCACCGATAGGCACTCTTTCAGCCTGCTTATCCATAATATAATAAGGGTCAACGCCCATATTAAGTGAAGTTTCCATTTCACCCCAGGCAAGGTTATCTCTAAACCACTTTAAAGAAAGTCCGGCACTTTGAGTAACACCCATTACATGCCAAGCATTAGGAACAGCACAGCAGAATGTATGCACTCTGCCTTTGGGGTCTATTGCAATATTATCGGTATGAGCAAAAACTACTCCACTAGAACCAATTGTAGTAAATGCCTTACCATCTTCAACAACTCCAGTACCAACAGCCGCTGCTGCATTGTCGCCAGCGCCGCCTACAACTATAGTGCTTTCAGCAAGGCCTGTTAGTTCAGCCACTTGTTTAGTAAGAGTACCAGTGATTTCCGGAGACTCATATACCTTTGCTAAAAGTGACTTGTCAATCCCTAGCTTTGTTAAAACCTCGTCACTCCACTGACGCTTAGGAATATCAAGCAGCTGCATACCTGAAGCATCAGAAACCTCAGTCGCATATTCACCTGTTAGCATAAAGCGAATATAATCCTTAGGCAATAAAATATGACGTGTTTTTTCATAATTTTCAGGCTCATTATTCTTCACCCAAAGAATTTTTGCTGCTGTAAAGCCAGTGATTGCAGGATTTGCTGTAATTTCAACAATTCTTTTAGCACCAACCTTTTCGGTGATTTCATTAACCTCGGCAGAAGTCCTTTGATCACACCAAATAATGCTGTTTCTTATAACATTATTTTCAGCATCAAGCATAACAAGTCCATGCATTTGCCCTGACAAGCCAATGCCCTTTATTTCCTCAGCAGGCACATTGCTTTGAGATAATACGGATTTTATACCATTTACAGTAGCATTCCACCAGTCTAGGGGGTCTTGCTCGGCATATCCGTTTTGAGGGGTGTATAGGGGATATTCATAGGTTGCACTTGATACAGGAGTGCCGTCCTCTTTAAAGAGGACGGTTTTTGTACCACTTGTGCCTATATCTATTCCAAGAATGTAGGACATGATTTCTCCCTTTCGTCTAATAGATTATATTATAAAGCAAACATAACTTCATTAAGAATGTTTTCAAGATACTCTTGTCTGCCGCTCTTAACAACATCACGTACATCGCCTTTTTCAAGAGCAAACTTTTCTAAATCCTGAATAGAAAGCTTACCGTTAATAATATCAGCACCCATGCCTGTTTTCCAGCTTGAATATCTATCCTCAACAAATTTGTCAAGTCTGCCATCTTCAATAATCTTATACGCAAGACGCAAGCCTAATGCATAAGCGTCAATACCGGATATATAAGAATGGAAAATATCCTCATGCTCAAAAGAGCCTCTTCTTGCCTTAGCATCAAAGTTTAATCCACCGTTAGTAAATCCGCCTGCCTTAATGATTTCATAGCAAGTAAGAACAGTGTCATATACATTAGTTGGGAATTGGTCTGTATCCCAACCAAGCAGCATATCACCTTGATTTGCGTCAATAGAACCAAAGAATCCATTTTCACGAGCAACACGCAATTCATGCTGCATTGTATGCATTGCAAGAGTAGCATGATTTGTTTCTATATTTAATTTAAAGTCTTTATTAAGTCCATATTTGTTTAAGAAACCAATAACAGTAGCAGAATCAAAGTCATACTGATGCTTTGTAGGTTCCTTTGGCTTAGGCTCAATATAGAAATCGCCCTTAAATCCGAGAGAACGTGCATATTCTGAGGTTAATTTTAATAGTCTAGCAAGGTTATCAAGCTCAAGCCCCATATTGGTATTTAGCAGTGTTTCATAACCTTCTCTTCCACCCCAATATACATAACCTGTACCACCAAGCTTTACAGTAAGCTCAATAGCTTTTTTAATTTGTGCTGCTGCAAATGCAAAAACCTCAGCATTAGGAGCAGTACCAGCACCATGCATATATCTAGGATTTGCAAAGCAGTTTGCAGTACCCCAAAGTAATTTCTTGTTATACTTTTCCTGCAATAGAAGCAATAAATCTGAAATTTCATCGAGATACTTGTTGCTTTCTGCTAAGGACTCACCCTCGGGTGCAATATCTCTATCATGAAAGCAATAATAATCAACATCTAATTTATCCATAATTTCAAATGCTGCATGAGCCTTTGCTTTATAGACAGCCAGCTTATCATTTTCTCCAAAGCTTTTATTAGCTGTGCCTGTACCAAACATATCAGCACCCTCGGCAACGAGAGTATGCCAATATGAAACAGCAAATTTAAGCTGTTCTCTCATTGTCTTGCCGCCAATTACTTCATCGGGGTTGTAAAAACGATATGCCAAAGGGTTTGTTGAGCTTTTTCCCTCATATTTGATTTTGGGGATACCTTTAAAAATTTCACTCATTGTTATAAATCCTCCTTGTTAATTGTTTCCTTAATATAGATTTGATTGCTGACAATAATTATTTCCTGTGTGGGAAGCTTTTGTTCCAGCAAGTAATCACAAATAATTTTTGCTGCCTTTGTACCTTGTTGATAAGGATTTTGTGAAACAGCAGCCTCTACCGTACCATCTTCAAGATAATCATGTATTTTGTCATCTAAGGAAAAGGCAACAACATTTCCATCAAAAGCACTATCCTTAATAGCCTTAAGCACAATATCACTGCCCTCACTTACTACTAAAACAGCAGTAACATTTTTACTTTTATCACGCAGAAAATCTAATGCCTTTTCATAGCTATCTTTTTCCTTTGAACTAGTTTGAATAATATCTAGAATATTGTAGTCGGGATATTCTTCTTCCAAAAGCTTTGAAAAGCCCTGTATACGNTTATTTAAGCTGCTCATTTTTATACTTTCNGTGAAAATGGCAACGTTTCCAACACCACCTGAAAATAGACCAAGCATTTTTGCGGCTGCCCTTCCGCCTGAGATATAATCACATCCAACATGACAAATTCTTTTAAATCCATCAAGCTGTCTATTAAGCGTGATTACAGGAATTTTTTCAGAGATTATTTCCAAATAGCTGAGGAGGGCAGGGTCGCTGATTGGTGTGATAATAAGTGCATTAATGCCCGACTTCATCATATATCTTACAGCCTCGACTTGTGAAAGTACTGCTTCACCCGAACGTACCTCAACAATAAGCTCTATGCCAAAGCCGGCATAGCCCTTAATAGTATCGGAAATGCCACGCCTAACCTCTTTAAAAAAAGCATCTCTAGAAGAGCAAATTAAAACTCCTATACGTCTAGTATTTTTATTTTCCACGCCACCTTGAGACTTGTTTTTGTTAAAAAGCTTGCAAATACTCAGTTGTTCCACCTCAAATCAAGTGTTATATAAAAAATCCTATACAAATATTTTAATATTAAATTTTTGTTTTGTCAAGCGTTTTAAAAGATATTAAGACTTTAATTATTAATTAGCTAAAACTTTAAAATATCAATTTTTTTAAAAAACTATTGACAAGCTAAGGATTTAATAGTATAATAATAAAAACTTAAAAATATGCTATGTATTATACTTTTAAATTAGTCCAGAGAGGCTGATAAAGTGTAGATTAATAATGCGACTCGTCGCAAGCTTTTTTGTACACAACAGCTTTTCTTTGGAAAGGCTGTTTTTTAGTTTGTCAAATAGTACAAATATTGATTGTGAGGCTTTGTATGAGCATTTGTGAAAATTATCAAAAAAAGTTTAAGCAAAAGGCTGAGATAATGGATAAAAATGCTATTGCAAGAGCTATTACAAGAATATCCTTCGAGATTATTGAACGGAACAAAGGTGTTGATAATTTATACCTTGTTGGTTTGATATCACGAGGGTTTTTTATTGCTAAAAGAATAGCTGAAAAAATTGAGGAAACAGAAAAAATATCTTTAAAGGTTGGAAGGCTAGATATTACTCCTTTTAGAGATGATGTAAAGGAAAATACAGAGGATTTATCAGAAATTCCTTTTGATATAGAAAATAAAAAAATCATTCTTGTTGATGATGTGCTTTTCACAGGAAGAAGTACAAGAGCAGCTATTGATGCACTTATGGAAAGAGGAAGACCTAAAAACATTCAGCTTGCAGCGCTTATTGACAGAGGACATAGAGAATTGCCTATAAGAGCTGATTATATAGGGAAAAACCTTCCTACCTCACGTGAGGAAAATGTTAAGGTTCAAATGGTTGAAAAGGACGGTATCGACAGGGTTGTGATAGTAGTTGAAGAAAAGTGAAATTTATAGTATTTAAATCGTTTAACGGAAAGGAACAGTAATGACTATTTTATTAAAAAATTCTTATGTTGTTGATTATAAATCTGATTTTGAGGGTGTTTGTGACATCTTTATTGAAGATGGTATAATATCGGAAATGGGACTAGACATAAATAAAAATGCAGATGAAACAATTGATTGCAAAGGCTATACCGTATTGCCGGGATTATTTGATATGCACGTGCATTTTCGTGATCCAGGACAAACGCATAAGGAGGACATTATTACCGGAGGAGATGCAGCTGCGGCAGGCGGGGTTACCGGTGTTGCTTGTATGCCTAATACCAATCCTGTTGTAGATAAAGCTGAAATCGTTAAATATATTATAGATAAAGCTAAGCAGTCTAAAACTAAGGTTTATCCAGTGGCTTCAATTACAAAAGGGCTTAAGGGTGAAGAATTTTCAGATTTTGCCGAATTAAAAAAGGCGGGTGCTGTTGCTGTTTCCGATGACGGTAGGCCTGTAATAAATACAGCTATGATGGCAAAGGCTATGAAAATGGCACATGAAAATGGATTGAAAATAATCTCACATTGTGAAGATTTGGATATAATCGATGGCGGAATAATTAATAAGGGAAAGGCATCTGAAAAGCTTGGGGTTAAAGGCATGGACAGGCTTAGTGAGGATTTAATTACTGCAAGAGAAATTCTAATCGCTAAGGAGCTGCAAGTACCTATCCATATTGCTCATGTTTCTACAAAAGGAAGCGTTGATTTTATAAGGCAGGCAGTTAAGCAAGGTATACCGGTAACTAGTGAAACAGCACCTCATTATTTTTCTTTGACAGATGAAAAAACACTTTCAAGAGATGCGGATTATCGTATGAATCCACCTTTGCGAGAAAATGANGATGTAGGTGCTATTGTTCAAGGTGTTGTTGATGGCGTTATAGATTGCATTGTTACTGACCATGCACCTCATTCAGCTGAAGAAAAAGCAGATTTTGAAAAAGCTCCTAATGGTGTTGTTGGGCTTGAAACCTTACTTCCTGCTACTCTTACGTACCTTTATCACACAGGAAAAATCAGTCTTAAGCAGCTAGTTAAGCTGATGTGTGTAAATCCTAGAAAAATTTTAGGCATAGCTGGGGGGAGTGTACAAATCGGTGGAATTGCAGATCTTGCTATTGTGGATTTAAATGAAAGTTGGACGGTTGAACCACAAAAGTTACACTCCAAATCTAAAAATTCAGTATTCAAAGGTATGACTTTAAAAGGAAAAGTAAAATATACGATTCTTGATGGGAAAATAGTTTATAATGATAAAAAAGATTAAAGAATAAGGAGGTATTATGTCACTAGATAGGTTAATTGAAAAAATTGTAGAAAAGCAAAACCCCACAGTAGCAGGCCTTGACCCAAAGCTTGATTATGTGCCTGAATATATAAAGGCAAAGGCATTTGCAAAGCATGGAATGACGTTAAAAGGTGCGGCAAAGGCAATTCTTGAATACAACAAAGGGCTCATAGACGCACTTTGCGAGGTTGTCCCAGCTGTAAAGCCACAGGNAGCTTATTATGAAATGTATGGATATCATGGTGTAAAGGCATTGTATAAGACTCAAGAGTACGCAAAAAAACATGGAATGTATGTAATTACCGACGGTAAGAGAAATGATATTGGCACTACAATGGAGGCATACGCTACTGCTCACTTAGGAAGGGTAAGCGTCGGTGAAAAACAGTATGAACCTTTTAAGGGTGATGCACTTACGGTAAACGGTTATCTTGGCAGTGATGGGATAAATCCTCTTTTAAAGGTTTGTAAAGAATATGATAAGGGAATTTTTGTTCTTGTAAAAACTTCGAATCCATCTTCAGGTGAGCTGCAGGATAAAAAAATCGGCGAAAAAACTATTTATCAGACAATGGGCGAAATGTGTAAGCTTTGGGGGAAAGAGCTAGAGGGCAAGTATGGCTTTAATGGAGTAGGTGCTGTTGTCGGTGCTACCTATCCTGAGGAACTGACTAATCTAAGAAAACAGCTGCCCGATACATTCTTTTTAATACCAGGATACGGTGCACAGGGCGGCAGTGCAAATGATATTGCAGGTGCTTTTAATGAAAAAGGTCTTGGCGGAATAGTGAATAGCTCACGTGGGATAATGTGTGCATATAAAAAAGAAAATTGTAGCGACAGGGATTATGCAGGTGCAGCCCTTAGAGAGGCTATTCGTATGAAGAATGATTTGATGAGCGTTATAGGAAAGATAGAATTATAGGTAAATAAAATATTCAATCCAAAAGGGGAGTAAGCATGAAAAAAGCATATCTGGTTCTTGAAAATGGAACGATATTTGAAGGAAAAGGCTTTGGTGCAGAGGGAGAAACACTTGGTGAAGCTGTATTTACAACAGGGATGACGGGATATCAGGAAACCTTGACAGACCCGAGCTACTGTGGGCAGATTATTATTCAAACCTTTCCGATGATAGGAAACTACGGTGTAAATAAGGAAGATTTTGAGGCGCCTGAGAGCGTGGCATCAGGCTATGTGGTGAGGGAGTTTTGTGATAAGCCTTCAAATTTTCGCAGCACAAGTGATATTGACAGCTTTTTAAAGGAACATAATATTGTTGGCATTTATGATATAGACACAAGAGCATTAACTAGGAAAATACGTGATAATGGTGTAATGAATGCAGCCATTACAACTGATATATCAGACATTGACAGCTTATTGGAAAGAATCAAAAATTACAGCATTGGAAACCCTGTTGATATTGTTTCCGTTAAGGAAAAGCAATTTTTTAATGTGGAAAATCCAAAATTTAATGTTGTGCTTTTTGACTTTGGACATAAGCATAATATAAGAAGATGGCTAAACAAGCTAGGCTGCAATGTGACAATCTGTCCCAATACAACTACTGCTGAAGAAATCAGACAGCTAAGCCCCGATGGAATCATGCTTTCAAATGGTCCTGGTGACCCTGCTGATGATAAAATTTCAGTGCAGACGTTAAAGGATTTAATTCCAGACCAAATTCCGACCTTTGGAATATGCTTAGGACACCAGCTGCTTGCTTTGGCAAATGGAGCAAGAACTGAAAAGCTTAAATACGGACATAGAGGAGCAAATCAACCCGTAAAGGATTTAACAAGCGGCAGGACTTACATTACCTCACAAAATCACGGCTACACTGTTGTAAATAATTCCTTGCCAAAGGAAATTGGAAAAGTAAGCTATGTTAATGGAAATGATGGAACCTGCGAGGGCATAGTATATACAAATGCTCCTGCATTTACCGTACAATTCCACCCAGAAGCAAAGGGAGGACCACTGGATACCGGCTTTTTGTTTGAAAACTTTATAAAACTAATGGAGGATAATAAAAAAGGCTGAAGTTAATTTTGTAGGTAAAATATATTTGAAATCGGAAGGAAGTATTTAAATGCCTTTAAGAAGTGATATTAAAAAAGTTCTTGTAATTGGCTCAGGCCCTATTGTAATAGGACAAGCGGCAGAATTTGACTATGCAGGCACACAGGCTTGTCGTGCATTAAAGCAGGAAGGACTTGAGGTCGTTTTAATCAATTCTAACCCTGCTACTATAATGACTGATAAAAATATGGCTGATAAGGTGTATATTGAGCCGCTAACCTTAGATGTAGTAAAACGTGTAATTGAGATAGAAAAGCCCGACAGCGTTCTTTCAACTCTTGGAGGGCAGACCGGCTTAACGCTTTCCATGCAGCTTGCAGCTGAAGGCTTTTTAGATGAGCATAATGTCAAGCTTTTAGGTGCAAACCCTGAAACTATCCATAAGGCTGAGGATAGACAAGCTTTTAAGGATACTATGGAAAGTATTAGCGAGCCTTGCATACCTTCAAAGGTTGTTGAAAATGTTGATGACGCATTGGATTTTGCAAAAGTTATTGATTATCCCGTTATCGTCAGACCTGCCTTTACTTTGGGAGGAACAGGAGGAGGCATCGCTAATAATGAGGAGGAGCTGCATGAAATTGCTACTAATGGATTAAGGCTTTCTCCTATTACTCAGATTCTTGTAGAAAAATGTATTTCGGGCTGGAAAGAAATTGAGTTTGAGGTTATACGTGATAGCAAGGGTAATGTAATAACTGTTTGCTCTATGGAAAATTTCGACCCTGTTGGTGTGCATACAGGAGATTCAATTGTAATCGCACCGGCTGTTACATTAACCGATAAGGAATATCAAATGCTGCGTACAGCAGCCCTTAATATAATTGATGCTTTGGGCGTTGAGGGCGGCTGCAACTGTCAGTTTGCACTTCATCCAACAAGCTTTGAATATGCAGTAATTGAGGTAAATCCTCGTGTTTCACGTTCGTCTGCTTTAGCGTCAAAAGCAACAGGATATCCTATTGCTAAGGTGGCAACAAGGATAGCTATTGGCTATTCTCTTGATGAAATAATAAATCAGGTTACTGGTACTACTTATGCTTGCTTTGAGCCGGCTATTGATTATTGCGTAGTAAAGTTTCCTAAGTGGCCCTTTGATAAATTTGTTTATGCAAAGAAAACGCTCGGTACACAGATGAAAGCCACAGGTGAAGTAATGGCAATAGGCACAAGCTTTGAGCAGGCTATTATGAAGGCTGTTCGTTCTATTGAGCTTGGCATGGACACTTTGAATAAGGAGGAGTTTTCTGGGCTTTCCGATGAGGAAGTATATGCAAAGCTATCAAATGTTGATGTAGATAGGTGCTTTTGTGTGTTTGAGGCTTTAAAGCGTGGTATTAGCGCAGATAAAATACATGAAATCACAATGATTGACAATTGGTTTATCTATAAGCTGCAAAATCTTGTTAAGCTTGAAAAGAAANTTTTTGAAAATGACCTTTCACTTGAGCTGTATGCACAAGCTAAAAAATACAGCTATCTTGATAGCACTATTGAAAGNATATCTGGCAAAGCTATTCCGACAGAGTATAAAAGATATAATGTATTTAAAATGGTTGATACCTGTGCCGCTGAATTTAAGGCAGATACACCTTATTTTTATTCAACCTATGATAAGGAGAATGAGGCAGAGCAATTTATTGAGCGAAAGAAAACAGATAAGAAAAAGGTTATTGTCTTTGGCTCAGGGCCTATTAGAATTGGACAAGGTATTGAGTTTGACTATTGTTCGGTTCACTGTGTTTGGGCATTAAAAAATGAAGGGTATGAAGCAATTATCTGCAACAATAACCCTGAAACAGTTTCAACCGACTTTGATACAGGCGATAGGCTATATTTTGACCCATTGACTAAGGAGGACGTTGCTTCAATCATAGAAACAGAAAAGCCCTATGGTGTAGTGGTTCAGTTTGGTGGACAAACAGCAATTAAGCTGACAAAGTACCTAAAGCAAATGGGTGTCAATATACTTGGTACTTCAGCTGATAGTATTGATGCGGCAGAGGACAGAGAAAGATTTGATGAGCTTTTGGAAAAGTGCAAGATTCCTCGCCCTGAGGGTACGACGGTATTTACTACTGAAGATGCTGTAAAGGCTGCTGATAAGCTTGGATATCCCGTACTTTTACGTCCTTCATATGTTCTTGGTGGGCAAAACATGATTATAGCACATGGTGAGGCTGATGTAAAAGAATATATGGATATTATTACTGCTCATAAGCTTGAAAACCCTGTTCTTATAGATAAATATATGATGGGTACGGAGGTTGAGGTAGATGCTATTTGTGACGGAACAGACTATCTTATCCCTGGAATAATGGAGCATATTGAACGTGCAGGTGTACATTCCGGCGACTCTATTTCTGTATATCCAGCACAAACGCTTTCAAACAAGATTCGAGATACTATTGTTGAATACACAAAGCGACTTGCAACTGCCTTAAACGTAATAGGGCTTGTAAATATTCAATATGTAGTGTATAATAATGAAGTATATGTGATTGAAGTAAATCCTCGTTCGTCAAGGACTGTGCCTTATATTTCTAAGGTTACGGGTGTTGAAATGGTGGATATTGCTACAAGGATTATGCTAGGAAAGTCACTTAAGGAGCAAGGCTATGAAAGTGGCTTATACCCTGAGGGTGAATATATAGCAGTAAAGGTGCCGGTATTCAGCTTTGAAAAGCTGCATGATGTTGATACACAGCTAGGCCCTGAAATGAAGTCNACGGGTGAATGTCTTGGTATAGCAAAAACCTTTGATGAGGCATTGTATAAAGGACTTATCGCAGCAGGCTTTAAAATGCCTAAAAAAGGTGGAGTGCTTATTTCAGTAAGAAATTCCGATAAGGCTGAAATCATTGAGGTTGCCAGCAGATTTGAAAAGCTTGGCTTTGATATTTATGCTACCTCAGGCACAGCTTCATTGCTTAATAGAAATATGGTAGGTGCAAATTTCACTTATAGAATTAATGAGGGCAAAGAGCCTAATGTAATGTCCTTGCTTGAAAGCGGCAAAATCAACATTGTTGTTTCCACTTCGGAAACAGGCAGAAAGCCTGCAAGGGATAGTGTGAAAATTCGCCGTAAATCTGTGGAACGTTCTATTGCTTGTCTTACTTCAATTGATACTGCAAATGCGCTGCTTACCTGCCTTGAAATGGATAAGAGCATTGATGACATACCACTTATAGATATTACAAAAATTTAATTTTAAAGGAGTAAATTATGAAAGTAGGAGAATTTAAAGTAAAAAGACATTATTCCTTCGTGCAAATATTTATTGACCTTGCCTCCGCTTTCATGATTTATTTGTGCATAAGCAGTATTTTTTGGCTAAAGGAAAGTGTTTTTTCTCCACCTATGAGTGCTTTATATATGGCATATGGTGAAAATATTCCCTTTTCCAAATGGGGGGCTGTAATTGTCTTTCCTATAATAGCATTTTTGATTTTTGCAGCGTCAGTTGTACTAAGCTTTTTAAAGAAAATCCCCCCGTCTAAATATGTGCTAAACGAACAAAATGCACAAGCGTATTCAAATATTGCAAATGATACTATTTATTTATTAAGATTAGTGCTTTTGTTTTTATGCTTTGAGGGAAGTGGAATTTATAGCGACTTTGTCCTAACTGCAAGGTCCGATTTGTTTAATAAGACGATTATCTTTTCACTTTGCTTTATTGCACTGATTATATATTTTTTCCGCACTAGACTTAATAAAATTGCTGAAAAAAAGATAGAAAGCTATAAGAAGTAATTGGAGGTACACCTTGTATTTTTGTGATAAATACAGAATAGTCGAAAAAAAGGCTATTGCCAGTGATATTTATTCTTATATAATAAAATGTCCCGAAGTTGCTGGAATTGTGCAAAGCGGGCAATTTGTAAATATAAGTGCGTCGGGGCATACTTTAAGACGCCCTATTTCAGTCTGTGACTTTGATAGAGAAAATGGGCTGATAAGAATTGTTTTTGAAATACGTGGAGAGGGAACAAGGGAGATCTCCAGACTAAGAGAAGGCGATTATATTGACATGATTGCACCTCTTGGCAGGGGGTTTTCCTTCCTTGATGATGCAAAGCACGTCGCTTTAATTGGCGGTGGAATAGGTGTGCCGCCATTGCTCAGTATTGCTAAGCATTATGGTGAAAAGGCTCAGGCTGTACTGGGTTTTAAAAGCTTTGATAAAGTAATACTTGCTAATGATTTTGCTGAATATGGTGCTGATGTTACTATTTGCACTGATGATGGCAGCTCAGGGTTTAAAGGCAATGTCTTACCCTGCTTTGAAAATGTGCTGAACAATGAAAAGCTGGATATAATATATGTTTGCGGCCCTCTGCCAATGATAAGAGCAATTTCTGAAATTGCTGAGCAAAAAGNNATACCTTGNCANGTNTCNCTAGAAGAAAGAATGGGCTGTGGTGTTGGTGCTTGCATTGCTTGCGTTTGCAAGGTGAAAAGGCGTGACAAAGAAATGTTTGTGAGAGTATGTAAGGACGGCCCTGTATTTAACAGTAAGGAGGTAATTTTTTAATGGCTGATTTACGTGTTAATATTGCAGGTGTTGAATTTAAAAATCCTGTTATTGCCGCATCAGGCACATATGGTTTTGGGGAATGTTATACTGATCTTTATCCACTGTCAAAATTAGGCGGAATATCATGCAAAGGCTCTACTATTGAACCTAAAGACGGAAACCCACCCTCAAGAATTGCAGAAACTCCCTCTGGAATTTTAAATTCCATTGGCTTGCAAAACCCTGGTATAAAGGCATTCATCAATTATTATTTGCCGACCTTATTAAAATCGGATACAGCGGTTATTGCAAACGTTGCTGGTGCTACTCTTGATGATTATGCAAAAGCGTGTGAGCTGCTTGACCAAACAGACGTGCATATGATAGAGCTTAATATTTCTTGCCCTAATGTAAAGCAAGGTGGTGCTGCTTGGGGTATTTCGTGTGATGGAGCTGCGGCCGTAACAAGGGCAGTTAGAAAAGCCACTAAAAAGCCACTTATGGTAAAGCTTACGCCTAATGTTACTGATATTTCGGAAATTGCTAAAGCAGTTGAGGCTGAGGGTGCTGATTGTGTTTCGGTAATAAATACGCTTCTGGGTATGAAAATTGATATAAACACTCGTCGTCCTATTCTTCACAACAATGTCGGGGGATTGTCAGGACCGGCAGTTTTCCCCGTTGCTTTAAGAATGGTGTGGCAGGTAGCAAGAGCTGTTAAAATTCCTGTTGTTGGAATGGGGGGAATTTCAAAGGCTGAAGATGCTATTGAAATGTTTTTAGCCGGTGCAAGTGCTTTGCAAATGGGTACAGCGATATTTACAGACCCTTATTCTCCACTTAAGGTTATAGACGGAATTGAAGAATTTATGGACAACAATGGAATAAGAAATATTTCTGAAATGGTCGGACAGGTTAAGCCTTGGTAAGGCGAGTGAGGTGAAGAATGAAGATTTTAGCTATAGATTATGGTGATAGCCATACTGGGCTTGCGGTATGTGATAGAACAGAAACGCTGGCGTCACCCGTTGGTATTATTCACGAAAAGAATTTTGATAAATGTATTGAGAAATGTGCCCATATGGCTAGTGAATATGAAGTAGGGGAAATAATTGTAGGAAATCCTATTAACATGAATGGAAGTAAAGGCCCACGCTCACAAAAGTGCGAGCTNTTTGCAGAAAAGTTAAGAGANATTGTCAATGTTCCTGTTAAAATGTGGGATGAACGTTCCACTACTGTCACAGCTCACAACATGATGAACGAAGTAAATAAGCGTGGTAAAAAAAGACGTGAGGTCATTGACGCAGTGGCAGCAGCAGTTATTTTAGAAGGATATTTAAGCTTTCGTAAAAATAAATAGATATTTGAAAAAAGCAGCTTGATGAGTGGCTTTCTGCAAAGTGAATTAGCTAAGCAATTTAAATATAAAAGCCTCCTTTGACTATTCTTATAGTGGAAAAGGAGGCTTTTGTTTGCTGACAAAGATTATTATCTTAACATCAGGTCACCTTATGCACTGTCGCACGAACAATATTTAACGGTGCTTTTGGCATACTCAAAAGTTAAAATCACTATCTTTCTGCGTTTTACAATGTTTCTTTTTAGTGATATTGCCCATTAGAAACGGGCTTGACATTAGTGGACTAATATGGTATACTAATCGACAGATTAGTTACTGCTAACTCATTTAGGAACAACCGTTGCTTTTCTATATATCTGACACTGCATATTATATGAAAAAGTATGAATTGAGAATATTTTAATAAAAATAAACTGATGACAGGCAGCTTAATCGATTATACACTAAAACCAAGACTATTTGTGTATATATTTAGAAAAGCAGTACGGGTTAGCTACTGATAACTAACACAGCAAATGATTTGTATTTGTCTTATGCCGAATGGCGTTGGTGTGTTTAATCTAAGATATTTCTGTCATAGTAAGCAATCTAGGAGGATATAATGAAAAAATCCATTTTTAAAAAGTTTACTGCTTTTACGGCAGCATTTACCTTGCTTTTAACGGGATGCTCAAATACAGGTGATGATTCATCGAATGCAAGCACATCTACTTCACAAAACATTTCATCAACTGCATCAGCTGATGAATCAGAAGTGGCTAAAACAGTTGAAATCACTGATAGCACCGGTACAGTTACTGTTCCTGTAAATCCCAAAAACGTTGTTGCTTTGGACAACAGAACTTTTGAAACACTGTCTGATTGGGGTATTGAGTTAGCGGCTGTTCCAAAGGGCGTTATGCCAAGTGATTCACCCTATGTTGCCGATGAAAATGTACAGGATATTGGAAATCATAGCGATCCGAATCTTGAGATTATTGCTGCGGTAAATCCTGAACTTGTTATTGTAGGTCAGCGCTTTGTAAAATATTATGATGATATTAAAAAGCTAGTGCCTAATGCTGCTGTTATTGACTTAAACTTTGATGTATCTGATGAGGACGGAAATGCAGGGGAGAACCTTATAAACGGATTTAAAAATACCACCCTTGCTCTAGGAAAAATATTTGATAAAAATACAGAGGCTGAAAAGCTTGTAAGTGACTTTGATGAGTCTGTTTCTGCAGTTAAATCAGCATATAAGGATACAGAAACTGTAATGAGCGTAATTGTTTCCGGTGGAAATATTGGCTATTCTGCACCTAATACAGGTCGTGTATGGGGCCCGTTGTATCAGATTTTTGGCTGGAAATCTTCTTTGAATGTTGATGGTGCATCTTCAGATCACCAAGGTGATGAAATCTCAGTAGAAGCAATTGCACAAAGCAACCCTGACTGGATTCTTGTATTAGACCGTGATGCAGCTATTTCTTCCGTTGAAAACGCTGTTCCTGCTAAGGACGTTATTGACAATGCACCGGCATTGCAAAATACAACTGCTGTTAAAGAGTCTCATATTATTTATGCACCTAATGATACTTATACAAATGAGTCTATTCAAACATTTATAGAATTGTTTAACAATATTGCTTCTCAATTTGCTAATTAGAACGGATAATTAAAACAAATTTGATGCAAATGTATCGATTAAATGGTTTGTTTGCAATCACAGATAGCTTAAATGCGAGCTGGCCAAGCTTATTTTTAAAAGGGGTTTGGTCAGTTCGCATTATAATATCACTTTTATAAAAAAGAGGAATGGTTGAATGCCAAAAAATAAAGCATCATTCAATACACAGGCTGATAAGCCTCAGTCTTTTCAACGCCCTAAAATATGGACAAGGTCCTTTGTTATTGCTATTTTTATTGTTGGAGCACTGGCTGTCGTATCACTTTTTACAGGTGTCTATGATATTCAAGGACAGGAAGACGGCGTTGATATGTTTTTCATTACACGTGTTCCACGAACGCTTGCACTTATGCTTACAGGTGCTGCAATGTCAATGTCCGGCTTGGTTATGCAGCTGATTACTCAAAATAGATTGGTTGAGCCTACTACTACTGGAACAATAGAATGGGCAGGCTTGGGATTGATTTTTGTTTATCTGATTTTTCCAGCACCGTCTTTAATGTTAAGAATGGCTGGAGCTATTATTTTTTCGTTTGTCGGAACAATGATTTTTTATTTATTTTTAAGAAGAGTAAAATTACATTCATCAATTATTGTACCTATTATAGGTATGATGTTGGGGGCAGTAATTTCTGCAATATCTACCTTTGTAGGACTTGCCTTTCAAATGTCACAGAATATTGAAACATGGTTTATGGGGTCTTTTGCACCGATTCAAATAGGAAGATATGAATATCTTTGGATAATCGTTGTGATTAATATCTTGATATTTATATTTGCAGATAGGTTGACTATTGCAGGCCTTGGTGAAGATACAGCGAAAAGCCTAGGTATCAATTATAATGTAATTGTGATTTTAGGAACAGGCTTTATTGCTATGGCAGTTGGGGTAGTTGCTGCTGTTATTGGCAATCTGCCATTTTTAGGTTTAATCGTTCCTAACATTGTATCCATGTATCGTGGAGATGATTTAAAAACTAATCTTCCTTGGGTCTACTTACTTGGTATGGGTACTATTATGCTGTGCGATATTATTTCACGTACTATTATAATGCCTTTT
>JGI24712J26585_10001906_pt1 | contig 17500 bp, 20 predicted proteins | sample BioPla3DNA2_FD_26585 | JGI IMG/M metagenome (IMG submission 26585) | reverse complement strand
GAAAACAGGGGGTCATTGTTTTTTTATTTAAAAAAACTCTGTAACCCTTGATATATAAAGAAGTTGTAACAAACAACGGGGTGTCATACTTGACACTACCTAAAATTAGGAGGGAACATAGATATGAAAAAACTGCTTTCAATTATTTTAGCCTTAACATTTGTACTATCAACTGCTACTGTGACTTTTGCAGCAACTGAACCAATTAAAGCTACTAAGACATCATCAGCAGTAATGGTGAACGGTAAGGAAGTTAAGTTTGAGGCTTATAACATTAACAATAACAATTACTTTAAGTTAAGGGATATAGCAAAAGCATTAAATGGAAGTGAAAAGCAATTTGAAGTTACTTTGGACGGAGCAAAAAATGCAATTAATCTACTTACTGGTAAGGCGTATACAGTAGTTGGTGGAGAACTTGAAGTTGGAAAAAGTAATAAACTGAATGTAAGAAATACTGACTCAAGAATTTATGTGGATGGCATCGAAGTAAGCATGAAGGCTTATAACATTAATGATAACAATTACTTCAAATTAAGAGATTTAGGAGAGTTTATTGGTTTTAACGTAGACTGGGATGGAGCAAACAATAGAGTATTAATCAGTACAAATCAAGAGACAAAACAGCCACCTAAACAAGAAACAAAGCAACAACCTAAACAAGAAACACCTCCAGTAGATCCAGCAGATCCAACTGTAGGCAGACCTGGTTCTGAGGATTTTATACCAATACCGGAAGACCAAATAAACGAGCAGGGAAATTTCAATTGGCATAACTAATAATAATACAAATGGTTTTCACATTCGTGGGAGCACTTTATTTAAGTAATATACACCAACTTAAAAATACAAGTAATTTATGAAACATAATTAATTAATTAACGGAGGAGGTCATTCACGTTTCAATAGGGTATCAACTTCTATTAGACATATTTCAAAAATGGAAAGATACCCTATTGACATAATTCATGTAAAGAGGATTCAGATAAAAACTGTTTCAAAAATAAAGTGTTTCATACTTCAATAGAGTAGACCCTAAAGAAATAAAATAAACTAAATAAAATAAATGGTAAAATAATCTTCTGTGTGATAAAATAACTTCAACTATAACATAAGGTTGGAGGTTATATACATATGGAAACAAGTAAAACACTTGAACAAACATTAAAAGTACTTGAATTATTAAAAGATAGTATAATAGCAGACTTATTAGAAGGAAAAGAAGTCAGTACTGAAGATGCTGAAGGCAGAGTAAAAAATATAGTTAGAGACGTTGCACGTAGTTTTAATGTAAGAGATTCTACTATATTAGATAAATGTACAAGGCAATTAGATATTAGTGCAACTGAATTTTATAATTTAGCAGTAAGATATATAACTAAACAGGATAATGAGTTAGAAGAAATAGTAGCAAGTAACAGAAGAGAAACAATAGACAGTGAAGTTCAAACTAGGGTACTATTACAAAAAATAAGAGATAATTAATAAATAGAAGGCATTATATCAAACTATGGTATAGTGTCTTTTTAAAATTGAAGTGGAAAGTTTATGAGTCATTTAATAAATATAAGTAAAACAGTCCTATTTTTAATTAGTACATCTTAAGGTACATTGGTATATCAACATTATTTAAAAATTTAATTCTAATTTGATTAAATGGAGGAAAGAAGAAATATATAAATCAACATAAGAAAAATTAAGGCTACAGTTCAAGTTTTTCAATGGGTACACAAGTAGTTTTTTCAATATACAGCAAGTAAAAAATGACTTGAAAAGTAAAATTGAAAATTAGTTTAGTTGGTATAAACGTTTCAAAAATAAAGTGCGATAATTTTGAAATAGTACTGGAATTTCAATGATATAGATGTTACAATACCCTCCAAATTTAAAATGGAAGGGGAAGTTTAAATGAATAGGAACGAAGAATATTTCTATGGACGTGTAAGTACTACGGATCAACATGCGGAGCGGCAAATAACGGCAGCTAAAAAGTATAGACCAACATTAAAGGACGAAAATATCTTTATAGATAAAGTAACAGGAAAGACATTTGACAGACCTGAATGGAATGTACTTAAAAGGGTGCTTCGTAAAGGTGATGAATTAATAGTCAGTGAGCTTGATAGACTTGGAAGAACTAAGCAAGGAATAAAAGAAACACTTGAATTTCTTAAGAACAAAGAAGTAAGAATTAGGTGCTTAGATATACCCACAACCTTACATGATATTGAAGGACAAGACTGGGTTTTAGAATTAATAAACAATATACTTATTGAGGTATACAGCTCAATAGCTCAACAGGAGCTAGAGAGAAAAGAATACAGACAAAAGGCAGGAATAGAAGAGGCTAAGAAAAAAGGTGTATACAAGGGCAGAAAGCCAATAGTATACGATGAAGAATTATTAGCAAATCTATACCCTAGATGGAAAGCAAAGCAGCTGAAGGCTAAGGAATGTATGAGTTTACTGGGTTTAAAACCCAATACATTCTATAGAGCAATAGAAAAATATGAAATTAGCATGGGAATAAGAGTAGCTTAAAATAAGTTTATAAACTATAACGCTCTTTTAATGGGTACAGTAGCTGGAGGAGGTGAAGAAGGAACTGGTAAAGGTGATTATGTAGAAAATGGTGGTTCTATTTATTTTGATAATAACTGTTTTAGAACTACTAAAGGATTTGAAACTGATAGTGGAAAAGTTTTATTTAATAATATAACAGGAAACTTATCAAAATCAGGAATGATGGAATATGTATCAACAAGTGCAAGATTTCAATCATTTTTAATCAAAGATGATTCTGGAACTATAATGGGAGTAGCTTTTGAGCAAATTAATTCTGGCAAGTAAGTAAAAGATAAACAATATTTAAAATAAGAGCTACAATATAGAGAAAACAAAAGACATACAAAACAACTTATAATTTATTATAATTAAATAATTAAATTTGATTGGGAAAATCAAATTTAATTGTTCTAACATATATTCTTTTTCCAAGGTACATAGATAATACTATGTATCAATTATCTCCTTTATATGAGACAGACTCCTTCCATGGTCTGTCTCTTTTTATGCTTAAATACAAGAGTAAAGAAAGGGGAGGACAAAGGACAATAAAGAGGTCAAATCAAATGATAAGTTTATCAGATAAGGATAAAATTCAGCCTTAATCATTGTTAATATACATTCCTTGTCTTACAAAATTATTTGAAAAATAGAGAATTAGGGGTTGATGTTTGAAGTAAAATTCGGTAGAATTGCCACCTACAATTTTATAAAAAGAAAGGATGTTGAATATGAAAGAAGTTGAAAGGTATATTTCTTTAGGAATCAGTAAAAAGGTTAGTGCACTCGTCTACAATGAATTATTTGAACTACTTAATAATGAAGAAGATAGTTCGGATCTTCAAAAGTTTAAATTAACCGTAGCAAGTAATGGAGTGCAGCTCATAGAGCAATCCGAGGAAGGCAATAGTAAAAGAAAAGTACATCTATTGTTAACATTAGAAGCGACTAAAGAAAAGATAGTTGTATTAAGAGATGGCTTGGATATAACAATGATGCTAGAAAGTGAGGCAAATAAGCTAGTTAAAAGGAAAAAAGCAAACTCTAAGCAAGCAGTTAGTAATGTTAAAAGCTAATGATAGAGACATACGAAGTTATGGAATAACAATCTATAGAATATTTGGTAAGAAGAAAGATTTAGAGAGGCTAGATAAGCAATTAGAGAATCAGACAATACAAATTGATTATAGTGAGCAGAACCATAAAAGCTTTATAAGTTTTCAGAACATAGAAAGTATTGATACAGGTATTTTAACTGAAGTCTGGAGCCATAAAGATTTTGCAGATATTAAACATTACTATGATGGAATTCAAGCAGGGTATAGTTTAATTACATTAAAAAGAGGCGATATAATAGAGTTTATAGGTGCTCACAGAATCTTAACTTATTTCAAATTAATGGCTGGAGGACTTAAGAGAATAACAATTAACCAGTCAATGATAAAGAATAATTAAATATTGAAAATTATGAAATAACACCATACATAAGTTTGTATGGTGTTATTTCATTTATACAGTATTCAAGCGATAGATGCAATGGGAGATTTAGATATAGCTATTGATGGAAAAAGCTAAACAATAAAAATATCATTTGAAAGAAATATAGATATAAATTAAAAAGGAGGCGGTGATCAAATGAGAAACAATGGCAGAGTCAAAAGCAGTTGGAAAGGGGAGAACACGAAAGATGGCATTATATTAATACAACAATTACAGTCAAAAGTAGGTTATTCGAATATAAAGATCTACGGTAGAGAGTTGGATTCAAGCAATAGAAATACAGGACTAGATGAGTCTAAAGATGATGTCATTCTTTATTTATGTGGACATAGGGATGGATATGATGGCACGGCAACAGGGTACATGTTGAAATCAGAAAAGTTCATAGAGCTTACAGTTTATATCCTTAAGAATTATAGGAAAGCAATAATACAACCAATAAAATTAAAAACAAGAGATTTAAGAGCAATAATAAAATTCTTATACTCCTTAAAGGAAGATGATTTGGTTGGAGAGATAGAAAATAAGGCTGAAGTATTGAAAAAATGGACAAGTGAATTTGAAAATATACTAAGAAACTACAGCAGCAAAATAGCAATATTCTTAGAGCTATATGAATAGACATACAAGTTAAAAACAGTTTAATTGAATAACGGAAGAAGGAGGACAAGACAAGATGTTATATCCAATCGCCATAGTAGAGGAGTTTAGGAAATCTCAAAGACATATTAAATATTTAATGTATGATGATGAAACAACAGAACAAAGGATAATGACAAAAAAGGAAATTGAAGAAAACAAAGAAAACATAAAAGGATTCACCTTTAATGGAAATGGTGCAAGGTTAAAAGGTATATATAGTAATCTAGGTCGTATAGGAGAAGAGCCAGTAGACCCTAGTATCAAATATTATACAGTAATAAGTAAAATTATTGATGTAACTTCAACAGAATATTTATTAATAAAATTGACTGGAGAGGCAATTAGATTACAGGAAAGCAAAGTAATTAGACTAATAGAAGAGGGACATCAAATAGCAGGAGCAAGAGTAAATAATGGGAAATTAACTGTGTCTAGTGACACAAAAGAAGTGAAATATAAGCCTAAGAAATATAATAGGGCATAAAATGTTCATTAAAATGGGGGTGAGGTGGTATGAAGAAGGCAGTTGTAGTAATATTAATAGCTTCTATAAGTTTACAAGTATTAGTGGGCTGGGCTATAGAGGATGAATCAATAGACTTTGAAAGTGAACAACCTATACAGATAGAAGATATTATAGAATCGTCAGAGGACATAAAAACAGAGGAATCAGATGAACCAAACATTGAAGATGAACTAGATGAGCAGGATGTAGTTGAAGAACTTAACGTTGAAGAAGAAAACATTGACTCAGATGAGCTGGACGTAGAAGATAAAACAATTATTGAAGAGGAAAACATTGAATCAGAAAAGCAAGAGGCCTTGGAAGATACGAAAGAACAAACTGAGGAAACTGATGAACAAGAAATAATCGAAGAACAAGAAGAAACAATTGAAGACATTCAAGATGAAAAAGAGTTTATCGAGGTAGAGGAAGTCACTGTAATAGAAGAAATTGAGCAACCTGTAACAACATTCATTACAGAAATAATAACTATTACAGAAGGCAGTTATAGAATTGGTGGTAACAATGTAAATTTTGATACCAGCAATACTCAACCTTTTACAACAGAGTTTAATATAAATCCAAGTGGTGGAGGTTTTGTATCAACACCAGTAAATATAAGAAATACAGGAGATACAGAATTAATTATCAGAGCTAAATCCTGTGTAAGCATAGGATCAAATACACCTAGAGTGGTAGATACAAATAAATTTAGAGATTGGCTGTCATTAGGAAGAAAAGATACAGCGAGATATATAGCTTTGGGACTTCAAGTAAAAAATAATAAATATTGGTTTAATGAAGAAGGAAATCAAAAGAATAAAGAAATTTACGTACTTCAACCTAATGAAAGTATCAACATAGAGTTGATAGCAAAACATGGAATGAGTTGGACAGGTACACCAATACTAAAATATAACTGTTTACTAGAAATTGAAGCAATACCAACTCAAAAAGAAATAATTATAGAGGTGGCGATAGAAGATAATGAACAATCAGTAATTGAAGAAATAACAGAATAAGGAGGTAATAACATGAAGATTAAATTAAAAAAGCCTATGGCAATCATATTAACAGTAGCTATGATTGCAGGGCTATTAGCGGGTTTAATTGCATTAATGCCGACTACGGCTTATGGATTAACATATGAAGAAGGTGATATATGGATTGATACAGACGGACAACAGATGTCACCAGAACATGCAAGTCAATGGTTATATACACTTAGTGGAGAAGATGTAACATTGACAAGATATAAAGGTGGTGTTGTTGATGGAAAAATAGTTGGAAAGGTACCTGCTTCAATAAATGGTAATTTAGTAAAGAGTTTAGTTAATACATTTAATAAAGATAATAACAATAGCTTAAGACATCTAACGGATGCACCAGTACTTCCAAGTACTATAATAGAGATGATTGGAACATTTAGATATTGTTCAGGTTTAGTAAATGTAGAAATACCATACGGTGTAATAAATATGGAAAGTGCTTTTCAAGGTTGTAATGAGTTAGTAAATGTAGAAATACCATACGGTGTAATAAATATGGAAAGTGCTTTTTTTGGTTGTAAGGAGTTAGTAAATGTAGAAATACCTGACACTGTAACAAATTTGAGATATACATTTAGAGATTGTACAAAACTTGTGAATGTAGAAATACCTAATAGCGTAACAAATATGAATTATACATTTCAAGAATGTTCAAGTTTAACTGGTGATATTTATATTCCTGATAACATAGATAATTTAAGTGGTATGTTTGATGATACAGTACTACCCATTACAATGAAATACTCTCAATTTAATGTAAAAGCACATAACACAACAGTACCAAGCAACGTTACAAAGGAAGCTTACTTAATTGAAGATACAAGCGGAGATAGTAATTGGATCGGTGCAGATGGTAATGTAATGACTTTAAATGAAACTAAGCTATGGGATGTGTATTATTATCTATATAAATATAATCCAAGATATATAGGACCAATTATAGACGGTAGGATAGTAGGCCAAATACCAGCTATTATAGACGGTAAACAAGTTACTCACTTAGGAAGAAGTGGGGATTCATATTATGGTTCATTTTATGGAAACGCTGAATTAGTACATGCTCCTACAATCCCAGACGGAGTAACAAGCACTGGTCAAATGTTTGTGGACAACACTTCATTAACAGGAGATGTATATATTCCAGATAGTGTAGAAAATGCAACAGATATGTTTAGAGGGACAGTAAAACCTATCACGGTATATTTTAATAACAGTATTCCTGTAGGTTATACATTTGTTAATAAAATAGCACAGACAATTTTCCCTGATAACGTAACTAAAATATCAACAGACACTGACGTTTGGATTGGTACAGACGGTAAAGTTATGTCACCTGAACATAAAGGACAATGGGCGTACAAATACCAAAATAGTTCAAGTATTAGATTGACTAAATACACAGGAAAATATACAGAAGATGGTAGGATTATAGGTTCTGTACCTGCAACTATAAATGGAATACCTATAGTATATTTAGATGATGTATTCCTACATGATAAAAATATTAAGATTGCACCTGAATTACCTAATACAGTAATAAGTATGTCGTATACATTTTCAGGTGCTACAAATCTACAGAAGTTTCCTAGTAGATTACCTAATGTAGAAAGTATGTCATCTACATTTGAAGGATGTACGAATTTAACTGGAGATATATTCATTCCAGATAGTGCTAACAAGGGGAGTAGCTTAAGTGCTACTTTTAAAAATACATCTAAACCTATAACAATGTATTATAATGCATCAAACACAGGAGCAGCAGGTGCTTCTGTTCCATCAAACGTAACTAAGGTGGCTATCAATTCATTGGAAGATTTAGAAAACAGTAAACCTATTAATGGTGTAACTCCTGAAGGAGACATTGTTGTAGAGGTATCATCACCGAATGGTAATTATTCAATTGAGGCTGGTAATGAACTTCAATTACAGGCATCTGTAAGTAGAGATGACCTTGAATATAGATGGGTTATACAAGATATATATGACATCAATGGTCAAAATGAATACTATGCAACAATAGATGGAGAAGGAGTAGTTACTGGTATTGATGCTGGGTATGTAGTTGTAGGTTTAATGGTTAAGTTTGAAGACGGTACAGAAGAAACATATGGACTTACTTTAATAGAAGTAACGAAAGATGGTAGATATGGTTATGGTAGACAATATCTATATGACATGTTCGGTGGTTATGGTGGTTCATATGGTGGAGGTTGGAATTACGGTTATAGTAGCTCTGGATCATTAGGTTCATACTTCACAGCAAATAGTGGTGGAAGTGGATTCAATTTCAATCCTGATTTAAGTGGAGGTGGGACTGGAGAAACCGGGGGAGGGACAACTGAAGGTATTGAAGTATTCGTAGATAATAATAAAGTAAACTTTCCAGACAAACAACCAACAATATCAAATGAAAATATACTAGTACCGATAAGATTTGTAATGGAAGAATTAAATTTCAAAGTTTACTGGGATACAGTTGAACGTAAAGCGGTTTTAAGAAAAACAGAGAGCGATGGTAACAAACTTGAAATAATAATGGAGCCAAATAAAAGTACAATGTTAGTAAATGGTAGTTCATACCCATTAGGAGCTAAATTACAGATAGATTCACCAGGAAGATTAATGTTACCAGGTGGAGAACTAGTAAAAGCAATGAAAGACATTTATTATAAACAAGAAAAACCTTCATCAAATCTGTATCAAGGTTTTTATTACTCAGAAGATGTTGAAGGCACAGAATCAAAGTTATCAAATATACCTGAAATAGATGAATGGACAGATAACTCAAACCTTGTAGAATTAACAGATGCTAATGAGGAAGAAGTTCTATCAGATCTACCAAGTACAGGCGATGAAGGAGGTACTGGTGGAGATAACCCAATTGATGAAGGAATGGATAGTGAAGATTCAAACATGCAGATAATAGGTTTAGTTGAGCCAATTACTAGATTACAAGTAGCTGTTCCTTTAAGTATAAACTTTACCATTGATGCAGAAAGAAATTTCATTAAACCTAATGACCTTAAGATAGTATCAAACTGTCCAGCACCTTTAAAAGTATTAATCTATGAAGTTAATAAGAAGACAGATGCACCTAACATAGTAAAAGAAAACACTTATACAGATAGTGAATGGAATAACTTAAATAGAAAGCAAACATCTGAAAACATAGCATTATCATTAAATAATATAAATCTTTCAACTCAGAATGTAGAACTAGGAACTTTAAAATCTGCATTTAAAGAAACACAAGAACTAAATATTGACCTGACGAGCAAGTATGGAAAGTCTTGGGCGAATAAAGAAGAGATTAATTTCTCATACAGCATAGTATTTCTAATAGAGATGCAATAACTAAGTGTTATTGCATCTCGCTTATCTATATAGTAAAAGTTATAAACCTAAGAAATAGCATATAAATGATAATTTAATAAATAAAAATAAAATTGGAGGTAATAGAAATGAAGAAAATACTATCACTAATGTTAGTACTATCAATGCTAATGAGTTTAACAGTAGTAGGTTTTGGAGATGTAACTCTAGGAGATGAGGAAGGTAAAGGAGAAGGAAATGTAGATATCATAGGTACAGTTGAACCAATCACTAGATTACAAGTAGCCGTTCCACTATCAGTAAACTTTGTAATTAAAGAAGATCGTACAATTGAATGGGCAGAGGCAGAAATAACTTCAAATTGTCCAGCACCTTTAGATGTGACAATCTTAAATACTGAACCAGCTGTACTTACACCAGAAGAAATTGAAAATGGTTTTATAAATGCACCTACCCTTGTAGCAGATGACGCATTTGAAGATTGGGACAACCTTAATAGAGCACAAACCAAATCAAACATAGCAATTTCAATTAATGGGTTTAACTTGTCAGTTGAGAATCAACTAATAGGAGAGTTAATGTCTGGGTTTACTGAAGAACAAACACTAGCACTTGAAGGTTCGGCTTTCTATGGTAAAGCATGGGCTAACACAGAGAATCAACTTTTCAAGTATAACATGATATTAGAGTTTTCGATGAAGTAAAAATATAGAAGACAAAAAATTATGGCTCTGTAGTAAGTGAATAACTAACTACAGAGCCAATTATTTAAAGGAGAGGAAAAAGAGATGAAAAAGTATTACTTAAAATGTAAAGATAAGATATCAGGATTAAAACAGTTTAGTTTAGATGAAAGCTTCATAGTAAATGAAAATAAAGAAAATGAAAATGTAGTAGTCATAGAAGATAAGAAATATTCATTGGAAGATGAAATACCAATGAATAATGATGAATTAATCACTGTATTAGGATATGTTGAGGCTGGAAAGAAAGAGAATCAACAATCTAGTATAAAAGAAGAAAAGGGTAAATTAGTTGGTAATATTGATTCAAAATATCCAATACTAAGGAATTTAGAAAAGGGGCATAAGATAGTAGGTTACATAAAGATTAAGGACATGGATTATTGTGTAGCTATAACAGTTAAAAAACAATCAATACTCCCTATAGCAGCAGTTGCAGTAATATGTTTAGTTGGTTTACTAGTATTTAATATGGATAGTGTAAACCCATTACAACCAGTAGATCCTAACCAATTTAGGGACGGGAATAAAGGAGTGGGAGAGATAGCAACAAATAGTGAAACAGGACTATTAGAAACACCTTACTTCTACATTGATTTAAATGTTACACCTACAATTCAAAACGGACTTATGAATTTAAGGGCTGTAAATACAGATACGGTTAAGGGCAAGAAAAATAATTTAAGTTTTGTAGTAAAGGTATACATTTTAGCTACAGCTGATGAAGATGGAAACGAATTAGAAGTTTACGAGGAACCATTATTAATATATGAATCACCATTAATAAATCCATCAGAAAACATTGAGAATTGTGAGTTAGATATACCAGTTGAACAAGGTAGATATGTAGCAAGAGCAATGTACGACATATACGATAGCAACTTCTATTTAGTAGGACAAACAGCGGCTAGATTAGACATTGTATCAAAATAAAAGTTAGAGTTTATATGAAAACACATCATATTAAAAAATGGTGTGTTTTTAATTATATTTTTATTGAAAACAATATAATTAGCTATTGCATTACTAGTTTGAAAGCGTTACAATCCTCCCAATTTTATTGAGAAGGAGGAAGTTTAAAGTATGAAAACTGTAATTTGCAGATTAGATTTAGGCTATACACGTATAGCAGGGTACACCTTGTATGATGATGTAACAGAAGAATTTCATGAGACTACACCAAGAGAGGTTAAAGAGCTTATTAAAAAGGATCAAGTCAATGGATTAAAACTAGTGAATGATGAAATTGTACTTGATACAGAAGGATTTAATCAAAGGAATTTAATGATAAAATCTGCTGTAGGAAAATATAGACCTTTATATGACACCGATAGCTTGGTTACTAGAATGTATGCAGTCTTAGACGTAGTAGATAATGGTGGAGAATTAATGTATGAAGTCATTACCAATTACTGTGGAAGAAAACTAATGACTGAAGAGTTTGTAAGGACATTAAGTAGTATTGGATATGTAGCTGGTGCAATAATAACGGATGAAAAGATAAAGCTACTTAATAAAAAGTTCTCAAATCAGTCCAATGAAGAAAAACACGAAAAGGAAGATGAATACAGAGATATAGACGAAATATCAGAGGCAGGTGATGTTTTATCAATTGAAGAAGAAGTTATACTTGGGAAAATGGCTTTAGAAGATAAAGAAGATACAGAGCTAAAAGAAGAAATTAAGCCAGAGGAAAAAGTCACAGAAGTCACTAATATTAAGGAAGATACTGTAGATAAAAACGATATAGAGCCAGAGAAAATAGAGTTTACTGGTTCTGAAGTTGAGATGGCTGATGTGAAAGATGAGGGCAATGTAGAACTGGCAGTAGAAAATGTAAATAAAACAAAGGATGATGTTGTGCAGGCTTCTGATGATCAAGATAAGACAGAAGAAAAGAAACCTGTAACACATAAGAAAAAGGGGAAAGCTAAGAAGTAAATTTTATCAACAGAATATAAGTAAATGAGAGGCTACTGATTATAGGTAGTCTCTTTTTATGTTCTAAGATAAACAATAGATTAAAAAGTTACTAACCATAGAAACAACAATATATGTACTAATACCAACCACTGTAAGAGATATAGATATAGAAATAGCTAAGGATTGATTAAATAATACCAGAATAATAGATTGGATAGTCAATATGAAATCAATCCTAACAGATGATATGAATAAGGATACAAACCATATAAAAGATATATTCCTACCTGATATCATAAGTTTCAATATAGATAAATATTAAAAAAAATAATTGAGGAGGTAATAGGTATGTGCTTAAGAGCAGATTTAACATGTGCAACTGGCACTGAAAAAGAGATGAGGGCAGAAAGAACGAAACTAGTTAATTTATTATTGAGACAAACAAGTATGCACTTAAAAAGAAAATATGGACAGAATTTCAATGTATCAAAATGTTTAAATAGTGTTGGAGCTATTGAGACAAGGGAACAGGCAGAGTATTTTTATAGTTACATGAATTCAAATGATAAAAATGCAGATAAGATATGGGTTCCAATGATAATAAACACAGCTATAAAAGCAATTGATTTAATACTAGGATATTCGGAAGCACATAAACAGTTTATTGTGGATCTAATAATTAAAGATTGTAAGGTTGTAGGGTTCTTTATTGTGTTTAATCAATTAGACACATGGCTAATTGTGAAGAATGGACGTTTGGAATTAATATAAAGGTAGAGGAGGAATTAGTATGGAAGATAATATATCAATCCAAGCATACAACGAAAGAGCAATGGGAAAGGGCGTGTACTTTCATAGATTAAGAAGAATCACAGGTTTTCTCACTGTAGACATATCTAAATGGAACACAGCTAAGAAGGCAGAACTCAAAGATAGAATAACTCACATATAAGTACCCAAACAAACTAATAGAAGGCAGGTGAGGTTTATGAGACAGCTAAGTTACTTTGATTGTAAGTCAAGGGAGGAAGAGGCAAGGAAAGGTAAGGAGAGCATAGAAAGACTTAGGAACTATTGTAATGATACAACTGAAGGAGACTTTGACTTTGAAGCCCATATGAAATCTTACGCAGAGTCATATAGATTAAGGCAAGGGGCACAGAAAGAATGGGATAAACTATCACCTGTGGAGCTATTTAATTATTATGAACAGATAAATGAAATATGTAATTCAGTGGAAGAGAAAGAGTTTATTGAGAGTAAGCAAGCAACCAAAGAACCAATTCATTTAATACTAGAAAATAGATTAGGGTTTCAATTACCAATAAAAGTAGAGCTAATAGAAGATTATATAATACCAGTTACAGATAAAAGTAAACATGTGTGTGATTACTTCATACTAATAATGAAATTTAAAGACATAGAGCAGCTTGAAGTTGGTGCAATGGAGTTTCTAAAGAAGGCTCAAATATTTAATGTGTATTCAGTTTACAAAGATGGTAGACAAGAAAAAGTAACAGTCCCTTGGAGAGATGGTTACATGGATATGGTAAACAGCTTACAAGTAGTAACAGTAGGACAAGATGAAATAATTATAGAGATAGGAGTTTAATAGGAGGGGAGGCAAGCGATAAATGACTAAAGCTAGAAAGAAACCAACAATAACATTAGAGATAACTAAGGAAATATTCACTGGAGACAATGTACATCTGTTTATACAGGATAAAGTAATAGATATAAACGGCATAATTCCAGACCATATACTTAATCAAATAATAGGTGGAAGAAAAGCTACAATGTTCATAATAAAACAAGTTAACGATGAACAAATAGCTAATTTAAAAGAGCAACTAAATAAAATAGTAAGTCTCAAAAGTATAAAAGAATTAGAGAAAATACAGCATTCAAGCGTAGAAAGTAAAATAGAATATCAAAGGTTAAAAGCAATAATAGTTTATAAGAATTCAATCTTTAGAATTAAAAGACTATCAATCCTTAAAAAAGAAGATGGAAGTTACAGCGTAATATTCGGAACAGCATAATAAAAGAACCCAACAATTCAAAATAACTTGTTTATATAGTAAGCATAAAATCAAAGGAGGACACAAGTAATGAAAATAACAGTAACTTGCATAGAAAGAATAAGAGGCAATGGAAATAAAATTACAGGATACCTGCTAATGGATGATTGGTCAGAGACAAGACAAATAGATTCAGAGGACTTAAAGAATTATATAAGGTCAGGACAACTTGTTGTAAGAAACTTAACATTAACATCAGATAACAGGCTAGTACCAAAAAGTATTCAAAGTTCGCCAGAAGATATAAAAACACTAGATATAACAGGAGAAAGATTTGATAACGACATATCAACATTAGGTAAATTTGAAGATATATACTTTGATGATAGTGTAGCAGATGATGTTTACAGAGAATTAGTAGATAAATACTTCTGTGGATCAGTAAATTCATATGAGAAAAGTAAAATAAATTTAATGGTTGAATGTTTAACGGATGGATATGAGAAGACACTATCGGATGCAGGATATACAGCCAAAGATGTAATGAAAGCACTAGTCGAATATGAAATAGAAAATAAAGAGGATACAGCTTATACAGTTTACATGGAAAGGTTTTATCCATTGTTAAGAAGTTTGAATGTAGAAAACGATGTGCTAAGATTCTTTATATTACTACAGCTTAGAGAGTTATTCTGTATTAAGGAGTCATACGAACAAAGGAAAAGTAGTAAATCAATAGATGATTTTTTAGAACAACAATTAGTTGCAAGAGCATTCAACGCTGATAGAAAACTATTAATAAGATGTATAGACCCAATGAATAAAGATAAACAAGGAAAAGTAAAGATAGATATTCAAAAATTAAGGAATGGACTAGCCTATGTAAGAGATAAAATCAACGAGACCTACTTCGGTAACATAGAAATTAATTAAATGTAAATATTTAAAAGCCTAATGAGATGAGCGAATAGCAAATTTCATTAGGCTTTTATTATTTCCCATTAGAAAAATTTAAAAAATAAACATCATCCTATTTTAAAATAGAAAAACAAAGTAACATCCTATTAAATAATGAAGACATTGTTAGTTGAACTTCAAAAGTCATATCTTCAAAATGATATATATTTATCTCATAAGATAAAACTTAAACTTTAGGAGGAAGAGATAATGAAAAATAATAAAGGATTATTACTGGAAATAGCAACTAAAGGACTAGTTGAAGTAACGGACTACAATGTAGAGAAATGTTTAGAGGTATTAAAGGAAAGACAAACAAGATTAAATCTTAATAAGGCAGTAAAGGGAAAAGTTAAGACAACTATAAACAGAAACGGAAAAAATGAAGACTTGATGATAAAGTACCTAGCAGAAATATTAAGTGGATACATAAACAAAGATGAGGGCAGTGGAGATGAATTAGAATATAACCACACCAATAAAAGTTTCAACTTAGAGTACAGATACAAGGAACATATAATAAAAACAGAAATCAGTAACAACAAAATCATTAGAGAAATAATAGCAGCCTAAAACTAAGGAGCTGGGGAGGAAAACCTCCTTAGCTTCAATTTATTTTAGGGGGGGGGGTTTATAGGTAACGAAGTAATTAAAAGAATCAAACAGTTTAATAAAATAAGTTCTTTGGCTATTTTTCAATAAAACACCATTCAAAAAAGGTGTAACTACCAAATAAGCATGAGATTGAATATAGAATATATTAAGTTTATAAAGGAGGGTGGGCATAAGACATTATGTTAAACAGAGTTAAAAGGAGGTAACAATTAAAGGAGGAAAAAGGACATGAATAGGATTAAAACACTCATAACATTATTGTTATGTATATCCATGATATTTTCATCTATAAGCGTTTCATTTGCAAACCCTGTAGAAGAATTTACTGGAGAAGAAACGGTTATAACAAATGAAAACATGGAAGAGCAAGAAGATGCAGAAGATGAGAGCATTGAAAATGTTGGAGACATTAAAGAAGATGAAGACATCAGTAATGAAGAAACAAATACTGATAGTGAGGAAATAATTGAGGATGATGGAGATTCAGAGGACACCGACAAAGAAGATGAAGACATTAAAGAAGATGAAGACATCAGTAATGAAGAAACAAATACTGATAGTGAGGAAATAATTGAGGATGATGGAGATTCAGAGGACACCGACAAAGAAGAGGAAGACATCAATACAGATGAAAGTTTAAATGATGATAACATCAAAGAAGAGGAAGACAATGAAAATAAGTCAGAGGAAGACAATGAAAATAAGTCAGAGGACAACAAAGAAGAGGAAGACATCAATACAGATGAAAGTTTAAATGATGATAACATCAAAGAAGAGGAAGACAACGAAAATAAGTCAGAGGACAACAAAGAAGAGGAAGACATCAATACAGATGAAATAGTCTATGGAGATGTTGAGGCTGAACCAGAGACAGATAAAATGACAATTACAATCCATTATCAAGATATAGACGGTAATACAATTAAGGAATCAGATATTTATGAGGAAGATAAAACAGCACCTAATGAATACTTTGCTCCTGAAATTGAAGGTTATATCAAGCCAGATAATGATAGGTTCATAAGAGGAGCAGTAATTGATGGTGTAACTCACATTGATCATACCTTTGTATACACAAAAGAATCAGAAGTAATTTGGCTGGATACAGAAGGTAATATAATGACATCATTAGATAGAGATTTATGGAGTGGTGAAGCTAATGATTTAAGATATACAGGTGATGTAAACTGGATGTATGGACAAGACAATATAGGCGAAATAAAAAGTAAGGTACCTGCTATTATAGATGGAGAGCCAGTAACTAAAGTATCATTTGAAAATATGGACTACTTTAGTAAATCTCATTTTACAATAGCACCTACACTTCCAGACACTATAACTGATTTAAGTGGAGCATTTAAAGGATGTATAGCATTAATAGAAGCACCTGTAATACCAGATAGTGTAGTAAATATGCAAGAAACATTCTTTAATTGTGAAAGTTTAATAGTGGCACCAATAATACCTAATAATGTAACTAATATAACCTATACATTTAGTGGTTGTAAAAGTCTAACAATAGCACCAGAAATACCAGACGGAATAGATAATTTAACTAGTACGTTTGCTGGATGTGAAAGTTTAGTAACAGCACCAGTATTACCAGACGGACTAAGGATTATGAATGGTACGTTTAGTGGTTGTAAA
>JGI24712J26585_10001902_pt1 | contig 17509 bp, 14 predicted proteins | sample BioPla3DNA2_FD_26585 | JGI IMG/M metagenome (IMG submission 26585) | reverse complement strand
TTGCCCCCCACCCAGCAGAGCTCCCATCAGCATTTATGACAGCATAAGGCATCATTTAAACAGATGACCGCCTTGGCGTATAAGTCCCGTTCGATGACAAACTGGATGTTGACCTGCCGCAAGGATTGGGATACACAATGGATGTTAACACCGTTCTCCGCCAGTACCGTGGCCGCCTTCGCCAAAACCCCCGGTTGCGCGATATTGGTNCCGATTAAACAAACCACCGCCACGTCCTTGACCGTCACCGCTTCAAAAGCCTGCTGCAACTCCTCAATCAGTTCCTGCTGCAGCCCGTCCTCCCACACCACCAGGGAAATACTGTTGGCGTTGGTCGCTTTCATAATATAACTAAGATTATATTTCATAAAAATCTCCATAATCCGCAGGTCAAAGCCGGCTTGCCCGACCATCGAGGCATCATGGATATCAATGACCGCCACTTTGTCGGACCCGCTGATGATCTCAATCTTGGATTGTTTGCCCACATAATCCCTCGTGATTAAAGTCCCCGGATGAAAAGGATCAAANGTATTTTTGATTCTTAAATTAATCCCGGCCCTTTCCAAAGGCTTGGAAGCCTTGGGGTGAATGGCTTCCATCCCTACATCGGCCAATTGGTCGGCCACGTCATAATTGGTATTTCCCACGATCACGCAGTTTTCCAGTCCGACGATTTTCGGATCCGCCGAGGAAAGATGAAATTCCTTATGAATAACCGCTTCCTCCGCTTTTAACAAGACGGCTATTTTCGAAAAGGTAATTTCCGAATAACCCCGGTCAAATTCCCGCATAATCCCTTCGATTCCTCTGGTGTAGCCGGTGGCGACCACAATGTTGTTTTCGTAGTCCACATTGGCGAAACACTTCCGGATTCGTTCATCGATGGTGGAATTNGACGGGTCATGGAAACCGGTCAGATCCACCAGCACCGCCCTGATCCCGTTGTTCTGCAAAATGTTGACCGTATTAAAAGCTGAATGGGCTTCCCCTAATGAAGCCAACATCTCCCGCGCCGCCAGGAAAATGTTGTATTTATCCACATAGCCCGAAGAAATCACCTTATCCATGCTATGCAAGTAAATCTTTAACATCTCGATGCGTTTGGTTAAAAAGGCGTTGGCCTTCTCCACCTCTAAACCGAGGGGCCGGAACTGCTCATTCAACTGCTTTAATTCGTCCAGCATCCGATCAATCGCGCTTACATAGTCTTCCTGCCGGATGAACAAGGTATAAATCCCTGGAGCCTTCGTTCTTTTATCCTCCAGCAGCTTGTTGGTAATCCCGCCATAGGCCGATACCACAAACACCCTTCCATACCTGAATTCTTTGTCCCCAGGATAATGAATGATGTTTCTCAGGACATCTTCAAACCTCGACATGGAAGTGCCGCCGATTTTTTCTACTGTTATCATCGCTCTTCATCTCCTCAAAACAACCTTCTCTAACCCTGACACCATGCCCAATAATTAGCTCACAATAATCATATATTACAGGTTTTGACACCGAAAATTCAAGCCCAATTTTGTCCTGTTTCGTCCTTACCTGNTCTGTTTTTGCCTGCTTTGTCTTTTCCCGCTTTGTTCTTTACCCCCGCTTTACGGTCGGGGCAGCCTGCTGGTAACAGGGGCCAAGGTAATACTCGGTTAAATGAAAGTCTTCTTTCCCGCGCACCATCAGCTTCTTGCCGAGCCGCGCCTCCAACTCCTCCTGCATCTGCCCCTCCGTGCCCATTACCAAATCAGCGACCAGGGGATGGGCTTCCACCAGCATGGCATCGGTAAAGGTGCGTTCAGCTACCTCAAATAATTCATCCTTCAGCATTAAAAACACCGTCAGCTCCGACAACACCTTGCCTTTGCCCTCACAGTACGGGCACTTCTTTTCCAAGGTGCTGGAAAGGGACTGGCGAATTTTCTTGCGGGTCATTTCGACCAGTCCTAAGGCCGTAATTCCCAGAATGTGCGCTTTGACCTTATCTTTCTTCAGTTCCTCATCTAAAATTGCCAGCACCTTTTCTCGGTGTTCTTCCGTATTCATATCAATGAAATCAATTATAATGATCCCGCCGATGTTTCTTAACCTGATTTGCCGGGCGATTTCCTTGGCGGCTTCACAATTGGTTAATAAAACGGTTTCTTCCAAATTGTTACTGCCCACAAATTTACCCGTATTAACATCAATCGCCGTTAAAGCTTCCGCCTCGTCAATCACCAGATAACCGCCGTTTTTTAACCAGACCTTTCTTTTTAACGCTTCGGTGATTTGCTGGTTCACGGCATATTTCTCCAGGAGTTTAGCCGTATCACTGACAAAGACCTTGCTGGCCAGATTGCTGTCGATGACCTCCAGGTACTCAATCACTTTTTCCTTTACGGATTGACTATTCACACTAAGTTTTTGAATATCATCACTGAAAAGATCCCGTAAGATGCGTTCCACCAGTTCCAAATCCCGGTGCAGCAACGCGGCGCCGCTGGTGTTTTCCGCCCGCAGTAAAATCCGCTTCCACATTTTCAGGAGCTTATCCAAGTCCTGGCTTAAGACCTCTTTACCGGCCCCCTCGGCCATCGTGCGCACGATAAGGCCCATCTTCTCCNGTTTGATCTCTTCCGCCAGGTTCTTTAACCGTTCCCTCTCCCCTTCATCCTCGATACGCCGCGAAACGCCCACATAATCGACGGCGGGCATCAGGACCAGATAACGACCGGGCAAAGTCAGCTTCGTCGTGATCCTGGCCCCTTTGGACCCTACCGGTTCCTTGGCAATCTGGACGATGATTTCCTGCCCTTCTTTGACAATGTCCTGAATATTGGGCAGGACCTCCGGTTTCTGCTCGGACAAGTACAAGTCCCCCGCGCCCGGCCATAAAAGATTGGAAAGCGCATCCTCCACATACAAAAAAGCGTTTTTCTCCAGCCCGATATCCACGAAAGCCGCCTGCATACCCGGTAGCACGTTTTTAATTACGCCTTTATAGATGTTCCCAACTAACCGTTCATTGGAGCCACGCTCCACATATATTTCGACCAGTTGTCCTTCTTCCAAAACAGCCACCTTGGCTTCATCTTCGATCAGCTGAATCAAAATTTCTCTATACATCACAGCCACTCCCCATTTACAACAATAGGCTTGATTATCCGATCTTCTTGATCCTAGGTTCTTTCCAGCGGAGACCATTTTTTACCCTCGGCGTAAATATACAATCCCAAGCGGTGAATCCGCAAATTGTTTCCCAAACGCCAAGACCCGAGGGCCTTTAGCATTTCTACCACCTCTTCGGGTTTCACATTTCCACTGCTCCCGGTCCGGACCGCCATTTCCAAAACCAGCTTTTTTTCTCCNTTTTCCTCTTTTAAGGAACCGGCCAGTTCCAAAATGCCAGGCCGGATATCCACCTGCCGGACGCCCTTTTTCCCTTGCCGCTGCACCAGATAGGCCGGAACGGACATGGCCTTTTCGATCGTTTCCCTTACCCCGGTATTTCCATCAGCCCAGCCATAAAAGGGGACCTTCACCCGGTAGCAAGCCAAATTGATCAAGGCCATCAGGCTTTCCTTCCGCCTGGATACCGGGACAGCCCGCTTAACCCGCAAACCGCGGGGCAGCGCCTTATTCAGGCGTACCAGCACTTCTTCCGGCGCAAGCTCCTCCCGGAACTGCACGTCCAGGTATTCTGCCTCACTGGTGACCCCGACAGCCAGGGCCGAGGCGTACGAAACCCGGGGGTGGGGGTTAAAACCCTCGGAAAAAGCCAAGGGCAAAGCAGCCCGCCGGAAGCCTCTCTCCATAGCGGTCATCAAATCCAAATGCGAAAGAAAGCGCGCTTCTTCCTCTTTACTGTATTGCAAACATAAAAGCATTATGCTTCACCTTTCCTTAACAAAAGCCGCACCTTAAGGTCCTGACAGATGCCACAAACAGAACAAGTCGTCAAACGGCAGTCGCCTGTGGTTTGCCCTTGATAAGCCCTTTCCCGCTCCTTTAACAGGTATTCCTTGCGCACCCCGCTATCCAGATGGTCCCACGGCAAAGGATCGGCAGGGTCTAAGGGCACATTGGCGATTTCTTCAGGGATTAACCCCACTTCACGAAAGGCTTCCCGCCAGCTTTCATAACGAAAGTGCTCGGACCAGCCATCAAAACGGCATCCCCGCCGCCACGCCTCCAGCAGCACCTTGCCCAGGCGCCGGTCTCCTTTGGCAAAAACCGCTTCCAAAAAGCTAATCTCTGCATCGTGATAATTATAGACAATCCCTCTTTCCCTAATTTTAGTTCTTAAATAGCTCTGTTTTTCNTGCAAGGTCGCTAAAGAATCCTGGGCCTCCCACTGAAAAGGAGTGTGGGGTTTCGGCACAAAGGAAGATACGCTGACGGTGATCGAAGGCGCTTTTTTGCTGCCGATTTCCCGTAGGATTTCCTTGCCGCGCCGCAACACTTTAGAAGCCAAATCCGCGATCCCGTCAAGATCCGCATAGGTTTCCGTAGGCAGCCCCAGCATAAAATAGAGTTTGATTTGGGTCCAGCCTTCCCGGAAAACGGCCTCGGTCACCTGCAGCAGGTCTTCCTCCGTCACGTTTTTATTAATCACATCCCGCAAACGCTGGGTTCCTGCTTCCGGCGCAAAGGTCAGCCCGGTTTTCCGCACCCGTTGCACTTCTTTGGCTAGATTAACGGAAAAGGAATCCACCCGGAGCGAAGGCAGGGACACCCCGATATTCCGCCCTTCAAAACGGTTTAAAATGTCCCGCAGCAAAGGCTCGACACAGGAATAATCACTGGTGCTTAAAGAAGTAAGCGAGATTTCGTTATGCCCGGTGTTCTGGGCCAGTTGCTCCGCCTGCTCCACCAGGAGTTTTTGGCTGCGCTCCCGCACCGGCCGGTAGAGCACACCGGCCTGACAAAAACGGCAGCCCCGGGTGCAACCCCGCAAAACCTCCAACATCATCCGGTCGTGAACAATTTCCAAGTACGGCACAATGGGTTTTAAGGGAAAATTCGCCTGATCCAAATCTTTGACCACCCGTTTGACAACACGCGACGGGATCTCCGGTTCGTTTGCTTTAAGGCCGGCAAATTTTCCGTTTTGGTCATAGCGGGCTTCGTAAAAGGCCGGCACATAAATCCCCGGTATTTGCGCTAATTCTTTTAAGAGTACCGCTTTTTCCTGTTTCCCCTGCCGTTTAGCCCGGTGCGCCGCCATGACTGCGCCGATTTCCAGAATGATTTCTTCTCCTTCCCCCAGCACGAAAAAATCGATAAATTCCGCCAGCGGTTCCGGATTATAGGCGCAAGGCCCTCCGGCCATAATGATAGGAAACTCGTCCCCACGCTCCTTCGCCAACAGGGGAATCCGGCCCAAATCCAACATATTAAGGATGTTGCTATAGCTCATTTCATACTGGAGGGTAAAACCAATGCAATCAAATTGGGCGATCGGGGTAGCCGATTCCAGACTAAAAAGCGGTATGCCCCTGGCACGTAATTCTGCCTCAAAGTCGGTCCAGGGAGCAAATACCCGCTCCATCAGATAATCGGATTGTTCATTTACCAATCCGTAAATGATCTGCAGCCCAAGATGAGACATACCCACTTCGTAGACATCGGGAAAAGCAAAAAGAAAACGCAGCTTTACAGCCTGCCAGTCTTTTTTTACCGCATTATATTCATTGCCCAGGTAACGTAAGGGCTTACTTACCTTGGGCAAAACTTCTTCCAGCCATTCCTGCACCTGTTCCCTTTCCTTCAAAGCAGTTTTTTCCTCCTTTAGTACGAACCTTGTAGGGCAAAAATTTCTACATATCTATACTATACATATCTTTCCTGAACTAGGCAAGAATATGCCGGAACCGATTCTCTTGAACTGACTTCCGATGAAGCTGCTAGATCCGGTTGCCCGCCTGCAGGAACAGTTGCGCCGGGTCAACCGACTGCCCTTTTACCGAAACGCTGAAAAAAAGCTGCGGATAAGATGCGCTCTTGCCGGTTTTGCCAACCTTGGCGATTACTTGCCCGGCCTGGACCTCTTCGTTTAAGTCCACAAAGANTTCCTTACAGTGGGCATAACGGGTAATTACCCCTCCCTCGCTGCAGATCACCACCACGCGGCCTAAGTTTTCTTCGTTCGCCACCCGGGTAACCGTTCCGCCAATGGCGGCCTTGACCGGGGTCCCCTCCGCCGCGATGATCGAAATGCCGTCATGGAAATAACGGGTGTTATCCGGCTTGACGACCCAGCCAAAGGGAGTGCCGATCCGGCCCGAGACCGGGATCGTGAAATTGCCGATGTCGCCGGGNATGGACGTGACCTCAAATGCGGCCCGTTCCAGGGTGTCCCCCCAGATGCCCACTTCACCGATAAAACGCAGCACCGGCTCCATATCATAATCCAGCGTAAACCAGGAGCGAATCGTCCTTTGCACCTGTGCCATCACCGGTGAATTAAACTGGAAAATGCCCCAAACCAATAAAAAAATGAAAAGAGCGGCGATGGACTGCCGGCCAATCCGCTGCCAACGCTCCCTTTGCTCCCATTGCTGGCTTAAAGGCCATAGTTTGCGCCGGTCCGACCGGAAAAACGGATTATCCGTCGGTTCCCACAAGCCTCCCATGAGCCGCTGCCCCCTTTGCTCTTTGTTACTATTTAAAATATATGTCCAAGAGCAAAGGTTATGACAGACGCAAGCAGAAATTAGTTTCACAAAATCGCCAAATTTAAAATGTAATTTNTCATCTTTATGTTGACAGTAATATTCTTAAGTGTTGTTTTTACTGGCGACCTTTTTTCTTTTCCGCTTTATTGCCTGTTGCCAGTTTTAAAAAGAAAAAGAGCAAGGCACAAGTCGGAAGAGGCAGGTACATGAAGGCGTATAGCCTAAGATTTTTCCCCCACTGATTAGCAAGGCGCCTAAAAAATATACTAAAGCAAAGCCAAGGACGGCATAGCATATATAACGACTCAATTAATCTTTTTCTTCTGCACTTACCTGCGAGCGAAAATNCAGCAGCCGAAAGATGAACATCGCCACCAGTTCGAGCACAACAAGCACGGCAATATTGAGTACCAGGACCATTGCATCCATCATGACCATCGCAGGTACTAAAANACACCATTAACGCCTTGGAAAAAGCATCCGCATCTTCATATTCCAGTTCGTCCATCAAACCTGGCATAGTGATTGTTTCGTAAGCAAAACAGCTAACAAGGATATTAAAAATGGCGTATACAATCAGGAACTGATACCACTTATATGTAAACGATCGGATTTTAACCTTTCCACTCATTTCCTTCTCCCCGTTTCTTATATACTTTCCTGACGCCAGCCCCATTAGTGAATTATGCACTTACCAACCCTGAAGCAAGGCATTCTCCTCTAATTTATAGCCGATATCCTTATTTCTCAAACGATAAACTTCACGNATCAGTTCAGCTTCCTTTTGGTTTTGCTCTAAATCCAAATAATCAAAGATGGTGGTTTGATAACTCTTGGAGAAATAGTGCTTCAAAAGCCTTTTAATGAGTTTTTCCTGCGACTGGATATAGCCATTTTCCATGATATTTAAAACGTGGTATTTTTCTTCGTGAAAAGCTCTTCCCACCAAAATACTCCGATGACAATCCATAGGATCTTTTTCCATGCACATAAAGACAAGATTGAATCCTTGCTCTATTTTTTCTTTTACTCTTTTTACGCCGGTTTGAAACTGCTCGCTTTGCATGACTTTTTCAAAATTAAGCAGCCCGTCAGAGTCATATAACCTGAGATTGGTTTGCATTGCCCCAAATTCGTTCCCCATAAAGAGATATTCTATCCCGTTACTACTTAAGGTGTTTTTTAGCTCAAANATATTGTATTGCGGTGCATATTGAGAAAACGGGACACTTCGGACATCGATCACACAGTTAATCTCAAATCTGTTCAGCAATTTTAGAAAAGCATCAATTGACCGTACGGAGTGACCAATCGTGTAAACCGTGGGCATCTTACTCACCCTTTGANAACAATNAATTTTTTCCCGCCTGAAAATATTCTACATTAACAAACCAAATACTTCAATCTTTGCTATATGCTGCTATTGCTTTGTCCAACTTCACTCCAGAAATTATTGACTTCTGGCCGGTAACTGAACTAGAATTAATTAAAATCAAATATTTCCTATTTTTTATTTTCGTATTTCATGGTGGGAGGAGGAATCCCCTTTGTCTAAATTCTTAGCTGCCTTGCAAAACAAAATCCTGCTTGGTGACGGTGCCCTGGGCACCATGTTGGTAAAGGAAGGCCTGCCTGCCGGTGAAAATCCGGAGCTGTGGATGCTTTCCCATCCGGAAAAGGTGCAAAACATCACGTGCGCCTACCTGGCGGCGGGCTCGGATGTGCTGCAAACCAACACCTTTGGGGCCAACCGTCTGAAATTGCAAGAGTATCATGCGGAAAACCAGGTATGGGATATTAACCTTACCGCGGCCCGACTGGTCCGCGCAATTGCGGGTGATAAAGCCTTTGTGGCAGGAATTATCGGCCCGACCGGCTATTTCCCCGCCCCTTTAAGCGATTACAACTGGAGCGAATTGGTGGAAGTCTTCCGGGAACAAGCCGAAGCACTCCAGGAAGGCGGCGTCGATTTTCTTTTCCTGGAGACCTTTTCCGACTTAGGAGAAGCCCGGGCGGCCCTATTTGCGGCCAAAAACTACACCAACCTGCCGGTAGCCTGTTCCCTGACCTACACCAACGGCAGAACCCTCACCGGTACCGACCCGGCAACGGCCGCCGTGGTGCTGGAAGCGATGGGCGCAGACCTCATCGGTGCCAATTGCTCCACCGGCCCCCAGGAATTATTGCCGATTATGGAAGCCTATCGGAAGGCCACCGGCCTTCCCCTGCTGGTGGAACCAAACGCAGGCTTGCCTGAGCTAATCGACGGGCAAACCATCTACCGGGAAACCCCGGCCCAAATGGCACAATACGTCAAACCCTTCCTGCGGCTCGGCGTAAGACTAATGGGGGCTTGTTGCGGCAGTACCCCCGCCCATCTTCAGGCGATGCGGGCGGAAGTAGACTCCTTCGATGAAGAAGTGGTGCCCCGCCCGGCCGGCGCCGGTGTCACCCGCCTGGCCAGCCGCACCCATGTGGTTACCCTTGGCCCCGGTGTCTTGCCCCGCCTGATTGGCGAAAGAATTAACCCCACCGCCCGCAAAGTCATTGCCGAAGCCTATCGCGAGCAGAAATGGGATACGATTGTGCAGGAGGGCCTGACCCAGATTGAAAAAGGCGCGGAACTCCTTGACTTGAACGTAGGCGTGCCCGGGCTAGACGAAGGTGAACTCCTGGCGCAGGGCGTGCGTCACTTGCAGATGGCCCTGGACGTTCCCCTGGTTTTGGACTGCACCGACCCGGTCGCCCTGGAAAAAGGCCTGCAGGAGTACCAGGGAAAAGCCCTGATCAATTCCGTGAACGGTGAAGATAAAAGCCTGGATACCATTCTGCCTCTGGCCAAAAAATACGGGGCTGCGGTAATCGGACTTACTTTAGACGAAAATGGCATCCCGGACAATGCCGCGGACCGTTTCATGATTGCGAAAAAAATCTACAAACGAGCGATGGAACTCGGTATACCCAAAGAAGACCTGCTCATTGACTGCCTGGTCCTTACGGCGGCCGCCCAACCGGAGACCGCCATGGAGACGATTGGGGCCATTAAACTGGTCAAGAAACAGCTTGGCCTGACTTGTGTTTTGGGGCTGAGCAATGTTTCCCACGGGCTACCGCAACGCTCCTGGCTCAATAATACCTTCCTGGCTTTGACCTTAGGGGCGGGCCTTGATGCGGCCATCGCCAATCCCCATGACCCCAGAATCAGCGAAACCTTAGCTTCCGGCGCGTTGCTTACCAACCGGGATCCGGGGGCGGCCCATTACCTGAAAGTGACGGGTAAAGCCCCTCTCTCCACCCCGGCTGCTGCTGGAAGTTCTGCTTCCNCTGGCGTGACTTCTCCTTCACCTGCTTTTCCTGCTTTTTCGACTACTCCTGCTGCGGATTCTTCCAATACTCCGGTTACCGGCATCGCGGCCTTGCAAAACTATATCCTGCAAGGACAAAAGGAACCCATTATTCCGTTGCTCGAAGAGCTTTTCGCCCAGCCGGGAACGGACCCCCTTACCGTAGTCAATGAGGGACTGATTCCTCCTTTAGAAAAATTAGGCGATTTGTTCGGTAAGGGCGAAGTCTTTTTACCCCAACTGCTCCTTGCCGGAGAAGCGGCCAAAACAGCCTTTTCCTATCTGCAAACCCATTTTCCCGCGACCACCGGTCAAAAGGGAACCATTGTNCTGGGTACCGTCAAAGGAGATGTTCATGACATCGGAAAAAATATCGTGAAAGCCTTGCTGGAAAACCACGGATACAGAGTAGTTGATTTAGGGAAAAACGTCCCCGCTGAAGCATTTATTGCGGCGGCTAAACAAGAAGCGGCCCAGATCATCGGCTTAAGCGCCCTCATGACCACGACCATGGTGGAGATGGAGAAAATCATCGCGGCTATCAAAAAGGAGCAATTACCGGTCTTTACGATGGTCGGCGGAGCGGTGGTCACTGCTGATTACGCCAAACAAATCGGCGCGGACGCTTACGGCAAAGACGCCGTGAAAGCGGTGAAAATCGTCCAGTCCCTGCTGCCATCAAATGATAGTTAGCAGCAAACAGAAAGCCATATGCGGAAAGTAAAAAGCAGTCACTAATGTGTTGGAATGGAGAAAAAAATGAACCGGTTAAAAATTCCTTTAAACCTTACATACGATGATGTCTTGCCTTACCTGGGTCTCCGCAGGGAGGCCGTATCGCCACAAGAGCAAGAACTGATTGACCATTATCTGAAAATAATCCGGCAAATCGCCCGCCCGCAGGGCACCTGGCGGGTTTTTGCCGTTGCGACGCGTACCCCGGAACAAATTACGCTCAAGGAAGCCAGCTTGAGCATCGAAGGCCGCCAAACGGTGGCCCATTTTCAAAACTGTGAGCAGATTAGCCTTTTAGCCACCACCCTCGGCCCGGAGGTGGACGACTATTTACCCCGGCTCAGTGAGCAAAGTGTTGCCGAAGCCCTGATTTTCGACGGAGTTGCTTCCGCCGCCGCCGAATACCTGATTGAACAACTCGATGCCCATCATGTGGCGGAAATCAGGCGCAAAGGCTTTTTCCCCACGGCCCGCTTCAGCCCTGGTTACGGGGACTGGTCCTTGCACTGGCAAAAAGCCTTTTTGGAAAGCATTGACGCAACAAAAATCGGGCTATCCCTTACGCCCCACTTTCTCTTGCAACCGGTGAAATCGGTGACCGCAGCCATTGGCTGGAGTAGTCTCCCCATCGCAAGAAGCTATGGGGAGCCGGCGCCTTCTTCAAAGCCTTGCCGCAGCGCCGACACCTGCCCCTACTGCCGCTTTGCCGCGGTCTGCGCCGAACAGAAAACTAANGAATAAAATATCCCCCCTCAAGAAAAGCTAAGGTATATAAGTGCAAACAAGCCAAATGCCAACAGCAAAATCGTCGCACCAAGTACTAATCACCAGGACAAATAACTACTTAAAGGGGGATATGAAAAATGACGGAAAAACNGCCACGGGTCAATCCAACCGTAAAATGTGTGGTGAATACCTGCAACCATTATTTCCCCGGCGACAAATGCGTTGCCGCGAATATCGACATCTTAAATCAGAACGTGGGCGATATGTCCCGGGAGGCCTCCCAAACCATGTGTAAGTCTTTTTCCGAACGGAGCAGTATTCCCAATTATCTCGGCTCCCTGGACAATAAAAATTGGGGTGGTCTTGTTTCCGCGCTTATGCCGGGGCAACAAATTACCCCCACCGTTACCTGTGTGGTCAACAGCTGCAAATACTGGGACCAGGGTGATGTTTGCATCGCCGACACCATTGCGATTACCGGCAGAGAGGCGAAAGAATGCCAGCAGACCGACTGCGAAACCTTTGAAAAAAGAGAATAATAACAAACATATAAAGAATAACTTGCCAGAAGGTGATTGCTCTTGCTACAATAGATTAAAGTAAATGATAACCATAAGGATTATCAATACGGAGCATAAAAGGAGATGTTTCGATTGCCAGAACTCACTAAGGACGATGTGATCCGGCTTGTGGCCGAACATAATGTCCGCTTCATCCGGTTACAATTTACCGATATTTTAGGAATCCCCAAAAATGTCTCGATTACCATAAAACAGTTGGAAAAAGCGCTCAATAACGAACTAATGTTTGACGGTTCTTCGATTGAGGGATTTGTCAGAATTGAAGAATCAGATATGTATCTTTATCCGGACCCGGATACCTTTGTCATTTATCCCTGGCGTTACTCGGAAGAAGGCGCGGTGGCCCGATTAATTTGCGATATCTATAATCCGGACGGCACTCCTTTTGAAGGAGACCCCCGCTATGTGCTGCGCCGGGCTCTCCAAAGCGCCGCTGAGATGGGTTATACCTTCAAGGTGGGGCCCGAAGCGGAATTCTTCCTCTTCCACACCGCACAAGACGGTTCTACCACCACGCAAACCCACGACCAGGCCGGTTATTTTGACCTCTCGCCCGTTGATTTAGGCGAAACGGCACGACGGGACATGGTTTTAACCCTGGAGAAATTCGGCTTTGAAATCGAAGCCTCCCACCATGAAGTGGCTCCCGGCCAACACGAAATAGATTTCAAATATTCCGATGCCCTGGATATTGCCGATAAAATCATTACCTTCAAAATGGTGGTTCGTACCGTAGCCCAAAAACACGGGCTGCATGCCACCTTTATGGCCAAACCACGCTTTGAGCTGGCCGGAAACGGCATGCATATGAACCAATCCCTGTTTAAAGGAAANGAAAACGCCTTCTGGGATCCTGAAAAACCGGACCAGTTAAGTGATGATGCCTTAAGTTACGTGGCGGGAGTATTAAAACATGCCAAAGCAATCACCGCCATCACGAACCCGACCATTAACTCCTACAAACGGCTGGTCCCCGGTTTCGAAGCTCCGATGTACATAGCCTGGTCTTTCCAAAACCGGAGCCCACTCATCCGGGTCCCGGCGAAACGGGGACTTTCTACGCGTGTGGAGTTGCGCAGCCCCGATCCATCCTGCAACCCGTACCTGGCCCTTGCAGTGGTCCTGTCGGCCGGTTTGGACGGGATAAAAAACAGGCTGCAACCCCCGCCGCCCTGTAACCGGAATATCTTTGAAATGACCATCGAGGAAAGAGCAGCGCACGGAATTGATTCCTTGCCCAGCAACCTGAAAGAAGCTCGGGAGGCTCTGCTTGTCGATGAAGTCATCAAAAAAGCCCTGGGCTCTCATGTCCTGCAACGCTTCCTCGACGCCAAGCAACAGGAATGGAACGAATACATGTCCAGAGTTCATCAATGGGAATTAGACCGCTACTTTACCATGTATTAACGACAACTCANGGTAAAAAGAACAATGTGGACCAATACATCATGGCGCAACGACATCTTAGTGTATCAAAATATGATGATTGTATTATTAAGATGATCTGCTTGAACATGATCATCTTATTTTTTCCCTTACCAAATCAGTCGGCATAAGCCAAGAGCTTTTCCAAAAGCTCTTCCCTTTTTGCATTGATGCCCGCAAAATCAACTGCTTCCACATAAAAAGCTTCGAGCTGCTGGTGATACCGCTGCGCTTCTTTTAGTTTGGCCCACCCTTTTTTCCGCAGCTTTTCCATCCGCTGCCGGGCCTCCGCGATATCGTCCCGATAAGGCTTAAGAGTGATTCGATCAAATAACGAACAGAAATCCAGCTCCAGCCGGTTTTGTAAATGAGGCAGGGCTTCCACTTCCAGCCGCAAAAGCTCATGCGCATATAGGAAACCGGTCTGTAAGGCGGGAAAATACACTAATTCCAGCCGGGCCGGGATAAAGGGGCAATGATAAGCTTCACAGCGCAGCCCCAAGCCCACCCCCATCCGCAACAAAACTTCCAGCAACTCATGGATACCCACGCCGGTGTCCCCTTCCAAGAGGTATAAAGTCTCTGCATCCTGCAAAAGACTATGACAATGATGAACATAACCGTCCGGAGTATTGGCGCTGGCAAAAAGCCGCCGCACCGACCCGAGCGCCGCGATATGCCCTTGGGCCCCTTGGGCCTTCTCCCCAAACTCACGGCAAATTCGGGCAAACAACTGCTGTTTTTCCAGCGACTTTTGCGCGTCCTGATAATAGCTTTCCAACTCTTCCTGGGCAATCCGGGCTTCTTTGAAGTGACTATAAGCCAACTGAAACATCCGCGCTTTTTGTTTGCTCAGCTTTAAAATATCTTCTTTCCGGCAAACCAACAATTGTTCATCCCAATACTGGCCTAAATTAATGATCTCATCTACCACGCCGGGATATTGGGGCTCCATGATGTGCGGCCTGGTGCCGTCAATAATGGCAATCCCTAATGCGGGGAAAACCACCCCATCCAAAGAGCGATTGTCAGAGGAACAATAATGGTACTCTACCGCAAAACCTTTTTCGTGCATCCGGGCTCCTAGTTTTTTCATTAAAGAAGATTTGCCGGTGCCGGGTCCCCCTTTCAAAAGATAGGTCCTGACCGGGTCCGGATTTACATACTGGTAAAAAGAATAAAAACCTTCACTGGTGTTATTGCCGGGAAACATTTTTTTGATTTTACCGCTCTCCAAAAAACATCATCTCCATCCTGATCTTTGGGAAGGTTTTTCCCTATAAAATGCATATTTAGGTCACCGCAAAAATATACAGCTCTGCCTACAATACTTTTATTTTATACATCATAATATTATGAGATGGAGGCGTATAAATTGAACCAGCAACTGAAAAACATCCTGCAGCAACCAACCCAACGTTTCAACCTCCCGGTAGCGGAACTGATTGAAGAAGCACTGGTCAACAAAGAAGGGATTCTGGTGGCCAACGGCGCGCTCCGGGTGAGCACCGGAAAGTATACCGGGCGGTCGCCCAATGACAAGTTTATGGTGAAAGATGACAAGACAGAGCATAGGATCAACTGGGGCCAAATTAATCAGCCCATGTCCCCGGACCATTTTGCAACACTGTATCAAGATGTCCTGGCCTATTTATCAGGAAAACAGCTTTATGTCTTTGACGGTTTTGCCGGCGCCGACCCCCGTTACCGGCTTCATTTACGGATCATCAATGAATATGCCTGGCAAAACCTCTTTGCCCACCAGTTATTTATCCGGCCTACGCAAGAAGAATTAAATGGTTTTAGCGCTGATTACCAAATTATTGCCGTCCCCGGCTTCAAGGCCGACCCCCAAAGACACGGCACCAATTCCGAAGTGGCCGTGGTTTTGAATTTAACCGAAAAACTCATCCTGATTGTAGGCTCTTCTTACGCCGGAGAAATCAAGAAATCAGCTTTCTCTTTGGTTAATTATGTCCTCCCCGTGGAGAAAAATATACTCTCCATGCATTGTTCGGCCAATGTGGACGCTTCCGGCAACACGGCTCTTTTCTTTGGTCTTTCCGGGACCGGCAAAACCACCCTTTCCGCCGACCCGTCCCGCCAGTTAATCGGCGACGATGAACACGGCTGGTCGGAAGACGGGATCTTCAATATCGAAGGCGGCTGTTATGCTAAATGTATTGGCCTCAGCGCGGTGGATGAACCACAAATCTATGGGGCGATCCGGTTCGGTTCCGTTTTGGAAAACGTGGCCTATGCTCCCGCAAGCCGGGAAGTGGATTATGATGACGCTTCCATTACCGAAAACACACGGGNCGCTTACCCCCTGAATTATATCCCCAATGCCAGGATCCCCAGTGTGGCCGGCCATCCGAAAGTAATCTTCTTCCTCACCGCTGATGCTTTCGGGGTTCTTCCCCCTATTGCTATTCTTGACAAAAATCAGGCTATGTACCACTTCCTTTCCGGCTATACCAGTAAACTGGCCGGTACCGAAAGGGGAATCAAGGAGCCACAAGCTACCTTCTCGGAATGCTTCGGAGCCCCCTTTCTCCCCTTGTCCCCTGTAAAATATGCGTCTCTGCTCGGGGAAAAAATGACAAAACACGGTACGCGCATCTATCTTTTGAACACAGGCTGGACCGGTGGACCCTATGGGGTAGGAAGCCGCTTTAAGATCCCGCATACCCGGGCCATCATCAAAGCCGCTCTGGAAGGCACGCTGGAAACTTTACCCTGCCGGGTGGACCCCGTTTTCGGCTTTAAAGTGCCCCTCTCCTGCCCCGGGGTGCCTGAAGAAATCTTTACCCCGGAAAAAACCTGGCCTAACCCCGAAAAATACCAGGAGCAAGCCTTAATGCTGGCCCGCCGTTTCCGGGAAAACTTCCAAAAGTTTAAGGATATCCCGGCGGAAATAAGCATGGCTTCTCCTCAGGAAGCTAACTGAAAACCCAAGCTCCGGCGACGGCTCAAGTCCACCGGAACCGATGAGGAAACGGGTGAAGGAACCCTTGACGGTTGCTGAGTGCGCAGGGGAAAAATCCAGGGGAAAATCCACCTTGACATAATGACCTTCCCGTGTTAAGATAGTTTTTGCTGATGAAATCAGCACCACTGCGGAAGTGCTGGAATTGGCAGACAGGCACGTTTGAGGGGCGTGTGTCGCAAGGCGTGTGGGTTCAAGTCCCACCTTCCGCACCATTATTTTAGTAAGCAAAGCTTTGCGTGTTTCTCTTTGAAAACAGGCAAAGCTTTTTTCTTGTCAATGGTTTTTCCTTGCTTAAACAGTTCTTTTCTTCCTTTCCGTTCCCTGGGCTCAAGGCAAAACAATCCTAATGGATGGCCTTGAGTCTTAATTATTCTCTACATAAACATAATATATCCATTATTTAAACTTTGTGAATTAATGATAAAATTTTCGTAAATTCGTATTATTTTGGAAGGTTTTGGCTCCTCGAGGTCGAAATATATTATTGAAGCGGTATGGCTTTAAAAACCCATATTCAAAACGAAAGGGGGCGGAGATTCATGAGCAGGCGGAAATTCATTAGTATCGGTTTGGCAATGATGTTTATTATGGTCTTTTCCTCACCTGCCATGGCCTTTGGCGGCGGGCCTTTTGGTGACTTCGGTGGCATGTGTGGCCCTTGCGGTGATTTTGGTGGCTTTGGCGGGCCTTCCTTCTGTGACTTCGGTGGTTTTGGCGATCCTTTCGGTGACATGGGCGGGTTTGATCCATTCTCCGACTTCGGCGGTTTCGGCGGCTTCGGCGGTAGTCCCTTCGGGGGCATGGGCGGGTTTGATCCATTCTCCGATTTCGGGGCATGGGCGGGTTTGATCCATTCTCCGACTTCGGCGGTTTCGGCGGCTTCGGCGGTAGTCCCTTCGGGGGCATGGGCGGTTTGACCCATTCTCTGACTTCGGTGGCATGGGTGGATTTGATCCATTCTCTGACTTCGGCGGTTTCGGCGGCTTCGGCGGTAGTCCCTTCGGTGGCATGGGTGGATTTGATCCATTCTCTGACTTCGGTGGCATGGGTGGA
>JGI24712J26585_10001898_pt1 | contig 17521 bp, 13 predicted proteins | sample BioPla3DNA2_FD_26585 | JGI IMG/M metagenome (IMG submission 26585) | reverse complement strand
TATCGGTTATATGACTCCTCAACAGCTTGAAGATGCTTTAAGAAAAACTGCATAAAAATTTGAGTTTTTGTGTCTACTATATTGACATAAATCCATTGAAACTAACTTCGTTATAATCGTCTTCTTCGGAATAAATACGGATTTAATCGGACTATTGTAGAATTGAAACTACCTATCATACCGTTCTTGGCTAAGAACTTGAGATAGATTTAATCGGACTATTGTAGAATTGAAACCAGTTTGGGCAAGCCTTGGCTGGTTCTGGTTCTGGGATTTAATCGGACTATTGTAGAATTGAAACAAAGTTACCACTTTCTCATTCTTCACTTTCTTTGGTGATTTAATCGGACTATTGTAGAATTGAAACCTTAAATACTTCTCTAGGATGTACTATTGAAGCATGATTTAATCGGACTATTGTAGAATTGAAACTCGTGAAGCGGATACCCTCTTTGGAAAGGCGGATTTGCGATTTAATCGGACTATTGTAGAATTGAAACTGAAAAATTTTACCCCAAACCCATTTTCAGGTGGGGGATTTAATCGGACTATTGTAGAATTGAAACATGACTCCAATTGTAGAGAAGTGATTATGCAGTGTTCGATTTAATCGGACTATTGTAGAATTGAAACTGCCATGACTGCTATTATATTATATTTGCCTACATGGATTTAATCGGACTATTGTAGAATTGAAACTATGGCTCACTAGATGTTTTTCTATACAAAAATCAAGATTTAATCGGACTATTGTAGAATTGAAACAAGTGATTAATGTCGGGTATTCACATCTTGTTGCTGGATTTAATCGGACTATTGTAGAATTGAAACCCGGGATTCTCGGCTGTCTCCCTAGCCCTATTTTTGATTTAATCGGACTATTGTAGAATTGAAACACTTATAAAATGTTATCTTTTCATCAGTTAAACTATTGATTTAATCGGACTATTGTAGAATTGAAACGGTATGTATTGAATGTTTAGTCCCTGTGATTTCAGCCGATTTAATCGGACTATTGTAGAATTGAAACCGGTCATTAATGCTGCGATTTCTTCGGCTTTTTTGCCGATTTAATCGGACTATTGTAGAATTGAAACTTATATTACATAACAGTAAATAATATGAATAACAGGATTTAATCGGACTATTGTAGAATTGAAACAATATTTACAAAAAAGATATAACAGAATGTAACAATGATTTAATCGGACTATTGTAGAATTGAAACTCAAGTCATCTAGTTATGGCAATATAAAATATAACTGATTTAATCGGACTATTGTAGAATTGAAACGTTTATAATCGTTATCTAGTTTATCAGATAACAGAAGATTTAATCGGACTATTGTAGAATTGAAACTCAAAAGCAACACATTTGAAAATACAGTATAACAGCAGATTTAATCGGACTATTGTAGAATTGAAACTTAATGCCTTGCAAGCCTGCTAAGGCAAGAAAATTGGATTTAATCGGACTATTGTAGAATTGAAACTGAGGATTTTTGTATGTATTGGCATATATCTCAATAGATTTAATCGGACTATTGTAGAATTGAAACTAGAGTCTCTGGTGTCTGCCTGTTATCTTTTATTTTCGATTTAATCGGACTATTGTAGAATTGAAACATTACAGGTAAAAAAATAAGAAAAACTAGAACATTCGATTTAATCGGACTATTGTAGAATTGAAACCGTTTAGCAGCAGAGGAGGTTTAAATTTATGAATAAGATTTAATCGGACTATTGTAGAATTGAAACCTTGTCAATAATTACTAAATCGCTATTGTTCCCTATGATTTAATCGGACTATTGTAGAATTGAAACTTTATATTTTATATTATGATTTTATCATAAGTAGTGATTTAATCGGACTATTGTAGAATTGAAACCTGTTTTTTCTATATCAATAATTGTATCATCTTTAGATTTAATCGGACTATTGTAGAATTGAAACCGACAAAGTAGCAGAACCTATTTTATCTTCTTTTGGCGATTTAATCGGACTATTGTAGAATTGAAACTATAAATTCCTTAAAATAAAAGTTAAGTGAGAAAATGATTTAATCGGACTATTGTAGAATTGAAACCTGAATGTACTTTTATTTTTCTTTTACCCAGCATTCGATTTAATCGGACTATTGTAGAATTGAAACTCTTTGTACAATACTTATTACATTTATCTAATCCACGATTTAATCGGACTATTGTAGAATTGAAACTCTTGTGCTCTTATTTGCATATAAATTCTATCCTTGATTTAATCGGACTATTGTAGAATTGAAACTAATAAGAGGATTTCTTGCTTTTCTATGAGAGTTAAGATTTAATCGGACTATTGTAGAATTGAAACCTGTATCTTTCAGAACTTGCAATCTAAATGAAGTCTGGATTTAATCGGACTATTGTAGAATTGAAACCTATCTACCCAGCCCCTTTCAATCGTTGCTCTATTCCGATTTAATCGGACTATTGTAGAATTGAAACTTGAGTTCCTCCCGTCGCATCTTGACGTTAGCGCGCAAGATTTAATCGGACTATTGTAGAATTGAAACGGAAAAAAGGGATATGTCGCAAAAGGTTTCCCGACTGATTTAATCGGACTATTGTAGAATTGAAACATAGCAGGAACTATCTTCCCAATCCCATTTTTAAAAGATTTAATCGGACTATTGTAGAATTGAAACATGAATCTGAATACATATTCGACGTTTCAAAAGTTTGATTTAATCGGACTATTGTAAGCTTGAAACATATTCCTTCTGTTTTTTGAATTTGATTGTCAGTATATTGATAAAGATAATTATTTTTATAATCATGTGGATTATTTCCTCCACATGATTTTTTATGTAGTAATTATAGAAATTTGAGATATATTGTAAAAATTGATTGAATAATATAAATTATTGTTATAATATATAAATATAATTTAATTTATAAAAGTTTGGGTTGCGCACTGACATGTTTTTAATCATTAAATTTTGAGGAGGGGTATGATGACGGATATGCATTGCTTATATCCTAAAAAGATAGATAAGAACCTGTTAGATCAATGTTATCGGGATATAAGGGATAGTATGAGTAAAGGTAATATTAATGTTCTAGATGATTATAAGAATATACCTTACGTTCTTGTTGATGAGACCGGAGGATATGTACAGACAAAGGCTTCCGTATATGATGCAGCAAGATTATACGTTGCCCTGGAGTATATTATCTCAAAAAATAAAAATGAAGAATTTGAAAGACTTACAGCCTATCAGGATTTTTTTGATTCTAATCATTCAACAGAGTTACATTCCCTTCTAAATAAATATCTTAAAGGAGAAAAGTCGGATACCTTCCGAGATATTGAAATCGATCTGGTAAAGGGCTCTATTTATAAAATCAAGAAATATTTCCTAGAAAACGATAAAATTAAAGATATTCGCGGCGGTAGCGTAATTATTGATTATCTGAATACTCAAGTGACGGATAAAGTTGTTCAAGATTATCTGATAGATGAATGTAAGATTTACAGTGGCGGAGGCAACGTATTTTTGCTTACTCCTGCAGGAAAAGGGGAGGAAATTTGCAGAGTTTTAGAGCAGAGATATTCGGATATAGCTTTAACAGTACAAAATGCTTTTGAAACTTATCCTACCAATATCAATGAGTTCTTATTTAATTTTAATCAGGTGTCACAAAAGTTGACTATTAAATTAGAAGAAAGAAAAAAAGCAAAAATATATCCGATTAATCCGGAGAGTTCAATTACAGAAATAAAAATAAATGATGAAATCATTCATTTTCCACAGCAGGTTCAGCCTCAATCCGGCGGAGTTTGCGAATTATGCCAGGTAAGAGACGGTAAATATCTTCTAAATAATATTGATAAAAAAATATTAGCCTGTCCTTCCTGCGCCAGAAAAAATCAGACAGGAAGAGATAAATCAAGATTTTATAAAGAGTATCAAAAAGTAACCGGAAAAAGAATCATAAAAGACATAAAGTCTATAGAAGATTTAGGGGATGACAACAAGAGCGTTGCTGTAATATATGGAGACGGCAATAACATGGGCAATGTGGTCAAAAACATCAGAACCCCCTTTGAAATGTCTTACTTTAGTAGAAGAACCGATGAAATAACTAAATCCTGTGTATACCATGCCATTGAAAAAAATATGGGAGAGGAAGCAAGATTTGAAGTAATTGCTTTAGGGGGAGATGATATTTTTATCATTGTACCGGCAAATTATTGTTTAGATATATCTAAAGATATTGTTAAATCTTTTGACGAAGCGTTTAATCATGAGATTACCATGTCTGTAGGTATTTGCATTGCCAAATTTTCAACCCCTATTAAGAATATGTTTGCCATTGCACAAAGGAAATTAAAAACGGCAAAACAATATGTCAAAGCAAAAGGCTTAAACCAAGGTTCCATTGATTTAGAAGTCCTTCAGGGAGTAGGGATAATAGATTGGAATAAAAAACGAAAAGGTTTATTCCCTACAACTCATGAGCAGCTATCCAAATTTGTAGAAGTGCTAAATAAAATGAAACAAGATAAAAAAAGAATTAAGCCAGCTCAAATTTATAAATTCAGATATGCTGCAGAAAAGATGGAGAAGGAAGAATTTAAACTGTTTTATTTATATCAGCAATCCCGCATCGGCAATCAGTATTCTACATATATAGAAAAAATATATAATGTTAAGCATTTTATAGGATTGATTAAAGAAGATAATATAGAATATTCACCCTGGGATGACATTACAATTTTATTGGATTATACAAGGGGGGATGGGCATTGATAAAAAAAGCATATCAAATACAAATAAATATGAAAACGCAGTTTCATATATCCTCTGGAATAATGGAAAAAGGTTTTATAGATAATTACATCATCAAAAAAGATAATAAGACTTATATTCCAGCTTCAACTTTGAAGGGAAAGGTAAGAAATAATTTTAGGCTGTTATTAGGAACTAAAATGGAAGATGAGAAAGCAGAAAAAATCATTTCGTCAATATTTGGCGGTGAGGGCTATCAGCCGGCAAAGATTTTTTTTGAAGATTTAATGCCTGAGGAGCAAAAAGAAATATCTATCCGATATGGGGTAGCTATTGACAGATATAAAAGAATATCTAAAGATAAAGCACTATTTAATTATGAAGCAGCAGAAAAAGGAACATATAGCGGTAAAGTTATCATTTATTTTGACGAAGCAACAATTCAATATAAAGAAGATTTAGAGATGGCATTTTTAATGGTCGATGCCATTGGCAAAGGCAGAAGCAGAGGGCTAGGACATTGTGAAACTTTTATCAAGGAGGCGATATTATGAGGATAAGAATGGATTTTAAGTCGCCTCTGTTGGTTGGCGGGAAAAGGCTAACTTCAAATTATATTGAAGGAATTGATTATATTCCGGGTAATATTGTGAGAGCAGGCTTTGCCAGATATATATTGAACGAATGTGCAGCAAAGGATGGAAGTTATGTAGATATCGATGGAGTAAAACGATATAACTGGGTATACTTTAGAGATTCAGATGCTTGTAAAAGTTGTAAGTTTAGCAGCATATGCAAAAAATTTAGTGATATAAAGTTTTCCTTCTTTTATCCTGAAGGTTCGGAAATAGTACCGTTAACTGCAATGAAATGCAAAGAAGACGACAGCCATGGATATATAGATTCCTTAGTAAGTAAAAGAGAATGCAAAATTTGCGGACAGAGAGTGGAGTTTACTTCCGGTTTAAGAAAAGCTGACAAACCCTATTCAGTGATTTGGAATTACTTTACCAGAACAGCGATTAATCCTTATACAGGAACTTCTAGAGACGGTTCATTATACACTTTAGTTGCTGTAGAAGGAACAGTTAAAGAAAATGATTCTATAAAAAGTTATTTTGAGGGAACTATTGAGGGGATGACAGAAGAGGAACTGCAATTATTTGACGATTTGCGTATTGGAACTCGTTTATCCAGTGGGTTTGGACAAGTTAAATTACATATTTTAGAAGAAAATAATGACAAACCACATCAGTCAATAATTGATAAAATGGAGATTTTTAGCCGTAAATTTAAAAGCGAAAATAATGATATTGATAAATTAAACGATAAACTAAACTACTTCGCCATCGTTTTTGATTCGGACGTGAAATTGCCTTATATAGAATTGGAAGGATATAAAACCACTGACGACTATAAAAAAATATGGCAGGATTCATTAAAGATTGATAAGAACTATTCCATTCAAAAGATTTATGGAGAAACGAATATATATCGAGGGTATGATACTTCAAGAGATATAAAAAATAGTCGGGAAGAAGCAGTGTTACATCTGCAAAAAGGAAGTGTTATTGTACTTAGCAGTACTCTTCCCTTTGAAGAGATATATGATGATTTTTCACAGAAAGCCTTTGGGCTGGAAACGGAAAACGGCTATGGAAGCAATAAGATTTATTATGGGGGTATAGAATGATGGATAAAACAATTAAAAGTAAATTATTGGAATATATTGACGAAATCAAGCAGAATGAGTTGTTTTGGAAGAACATAGGCAATCAGAAATTAGGAAGTACGAATATTAGAAGTATGGCGACAACAGTTCTTAATGCAGATTGTTATAAGGAATTAGAATTGTATGTAGCCTATAAAACTGCTAAAGGAAACGGATGGGAAGAAATTTTTAAGAATGGCAAAAAATTTGGTGAAGTCATTTTGGAATACATGGATAATATTAAAGCTTTATCCAATAGTGAAGAAGAAGCCTTATTAAATATCAGTAAATTCTTCGGATATTTATACTGGTTTAGAAGAAGTATTGAAAAAGGAGGGAAATAATGTTACTGCATAAGTTTTCAAATAAATACATAATACAAGGAACATTGTATGCAAAAACACCTATTCATATTGGATCGGGCAAGGAAAATTTTGACCCTGTGTTAGCGGACAATGGTGTCGTTCGGAATCATAAAGGAGAACCCTTTTTACCGGGAAGTTCTCTAAAAGGGGTAATCCGCTCTTACATTGAAAGAATTCTTAAAAGTGAAGTATATAAGGATTTCAGATCATGCTTAATTGTTAATGATCCGTGTATTTCAGATGAAAAGATCAAAACAATTAAAATAGAACAGTTAAATCCAGAAGATGAAGCAGAAAAAATTTATGGCAAGCTCTGCGATGTTTGTCAACTATTTGGCTGCAATCACTTTGCATCCAAGCTGCAAATCAGAGATGCCAATTTAAAATCAGGAGAAAATGTGTACATAGATATGAGAAATGGAGTTGCAATAGACAGAGATACAGGTACAGCAGCACACGGAAAAAATTACGATTTCGAATGTGTAAGTGCCGGAACTCGATTTGATTTCTATATGTCAGCAGATAATATTGAGGAAAAACATGAAGGTATTTTAAAATTGATTGTTAGTATGTTAAGAAACGGAGAAATTCGAGTAGGAGGCAAAACATCAGGAGGATTAGGAAGTATTGAATTACAAGATTATAAGGTATGTAAAATTACAACAGATAATATAAGAACTTATTTAGAAAAAGGATTAGAAGCAATAGAAGAAGAAAAGGGGTGGTAAGATGTTCAAAAAACTTTACAACGAAGCAAAAATAACGTATACATTAAAAACCCTAAGTCCGCTTTATATTAAATCAGGGAAAAATGATAGTTTGAATCCAACAGGGATAGATGAATCCTTTTTAAAAGTATATAAAGATGGAAATCCGGTTCCTGTTTTACCCGGAACCAGTATCAAAGGTGTTTTTCGCTCCAGAGCCGAAAAGATATTAACAAATTCCTGTGATCCTTTAAATAATAATTGTGGGAAAAAAGTAGATAAGAGGAATGATAATGGAACTGCCAGATATAAAAAAAGCTGCCCTGCATGTAAATTGTTTGGTTCTACTGCCTTAAAAAGCAGAATTCTTTTTGGAGATGCATACCCTGAAGGAGACTATACAATCGGCACAAGGCAAACTGTAGCTATTGACAGAATTACCGGTTCATCTAAAAAAGGTGCTTTGTTTGATTTAGAGTACGTGGAAGATGCCTTGTTTAAAGGAGAAATTGAGATACAGAATTTTTTTCAATGGCATATTAAAGTCCTAACAGAATTATTTGAACAAGTAAACGAAGGATTTGTTATATTTGGGGGAGTTACATCTAAAGGATTTGGACGTATGAAATTAGAAGATTTTCAGATAAGACTGAAATATTATGATAAATCTAAATGCGGCAGTGAATATGAGGATAAAGGTTTTTATATGGAAAAAACAATAAACTCTTTTGAGGAACTCCAAAACATCATCAAGAAAGTGCCTCTTACAACAAATGAGATTGGCAGGTGTGAATACAATGAGCAAGCCTTATAGCTTTGTTCCTTTCTTGCCGGTGAAAGAATATACGAAGGCAGGAACTGAAAAAGGTAAAATAAATATAAAAATAGAAACCTTAACACCTTTACATATTTCATCAGGATATTTAGAAGAAGATAATAACTTATTATATAAACAATTTATTAAATTAAATAATATACCCATTATACCTGGCTCCAGTCTGAAAGGGTGTATAAGGGCTATCACAGAAGCTGTTTCTCACAGCTGTTATTTAGAATCTAAAAATATAGACCATCGTAAATTTTCTCAAAATAAATTTGACAAGAATAAGAACTGTATTATATGCAATATGTTTGGGGCTAAGGGGAAAAGAAGTAAGATTAGATTTGGAGATTTATTTCTTCAAGAAGAGGATGTAAAAGATAAAATTACAATTTTAAGAATTCCTAAATTCCAGAAACCGCATCCAGAGATTCCATTATATTATCAAAATGGGAAATATAAAGGTTATAAATTTTATCATCATGGAGATAACAAAATCTTAGAAAAAGGAAAAGTAGCTTATGAATTTATTGACAAAGGAGCAATATTTGAAGGTTCTATATGGTTTGAAAATATGACAGATCATCAAGTTAACTTATTATGCTTTTCTTTAGGACTTAATGGAAGTATTCAACCTAAGCTCGGATATGGAAAGCCGGCTTATTACGGAAGTATAAAAATAACCACAGATGAAGCAAAATGGATAGAAGCAGCCCATCAATACCAACATGAATCTAATTCAGAAATCCAAAAAAATATACATAGACTCATTGAAATTTTAAATTATGAAAATGGGAAAAAAACGGTAAGTGAATGGAATGAAGGAACCTATTGAGGGAGCGAGGTTATGAATAATAAAGAGATGCTTTTAGAGGTAGCAGAACGAGCAGCTGAATTTATTAATAAAAACGGATATTCTAATTTTATCTCAACAATTCAAAAGATATTAACTGTTTCAAAACATTCCTGTAAAACTGAATATGAGCAGAAGCAAAAGTGTTTTAAATTACTTGATGAACTCAAAAACTCTTCTCAGATAGAAATATTGTCTGGAGGAAAAGATATAAAAAATGGATTCAGACAATTTTTAGAACAACATTTACAATTAAAGAAGAAAAAAGAATACATAGTAGAAAATGAAGATTTTAAAGATTGCACAATAGAAGAAATGGAATATATTTTCGGCTGGACCAGAAGGCTTATAAAAAATAATGAGGCGAATTCAAACAATAATTATTCGAATAGTAAGATTAATTATGGAAGAGAAAAAAGTTGGAAGAATAAAGAAGACACTGGGAATACAGCCATGAAGAATGCATTCATGAAAGCGAATAAAAATTTTAACAAAAGATAAGGAGAATTTGTGTGGGACGGGTGTTAATATCAGTTATTGGAAAAAACGTATACACTGAGACGCAATATATTTTTAACGGTAAACATAAGAAGAGCGATGTCGTAATGTCGGTTTTATACGAAGAAATTCAACCGGAACAAGTATATGTTTTGGGAACAGATACTTCCAGCTGGGATTTTATTGATAAGCTTAATATTCCATATGAAAAAATTCTTATTCCTTATGGAGTGCAAAATGAAGATTATATCCAAATTTTTAAAACAATAGCAAATACTATGGATGTACATGGTAAAGAATTATACATAGATGTAACACACGGATTTCGTAGTATTCCTTTTTATATATTTTCAGCCCTTAATTATTTTAGCCTTACACAAAATGCAAAAATAAAGGGTTGTTATTATGGAATGTTACAACATGGGCAACAAGAAACACCTATTGTAGATATGCAATCGTTGATGGAATTACAAAGCTGGATCGGTGCTTATCATGTTTTTAATTCTAGTGGGAATGCTACGGAAATTGCAAAACTTTTAAAAGAAAAGCAGGATGAAAGTTATAGAAATGGAGATCGTAATAGCAAAAAACCAACAAAATTAAAAAATGTAACTGCAGGCTTAAACAATCTATCTAATGCTATAGGACTGAATTATACAAAAGAAATACAAGAAACAGCAGATTCATTATTAAAATGTTTTTACGATAAAGATGTTCAGGAAGAAATCGAATATTTTACAAAACCTTTTTCTATGATTATACCCATGCTTGTTGAGGATTTAAAAATCATGGTAGAGCATAAATATGTCTGGGAAATTCAATTGTTTTTAGCAGATTTATATTATCGTTATAAACGCTATACAAATTGTCTTACTACGCTTAGAGAATTAATCATTACATATATGATAGAAATAGTAGAACAAAAGCCAGAGCGGGTATATGACCGTGAATATAGAGAAAAGCTTTCAAACGACTTTTATCAATCTACATATGAAGATTACAGGAAAGATATACAAGATTTTTATAAAGATATTATTGACATGAGAAATTCATCGGGTCACTGCGGAATGAGGCAAGATGGTCGAATGCGTCTTACATCTGCAAATCAAACAATTGAAGAAAAAATTCAGTCTGTAAAAAAACTTTTACAAAAGACAAAATAGTTCATTCTCGGGGGATTTAAAATGAATATCGATATTATAAAGGAAAAAACAGACTTCTGGATGAGAATGGACAGAGCCACAGAAGAACAAAGAATAGAAGCTGAAGCATATTATGAGAAAGAATTAATGCCTTTAATCATTGAGACATTTGTTAGTCGAGAAGAAAATAATAATATTGTTCATCCAGAATATATGATTTTATCCGTTGGAACTTCTTACGAACCACTGGTACTTTCACTTAAATTAATACAGCCTAAAAAAGTATTATTTTTATACACTGAAGATACTGAAGAAAAAATTGATAAAATACTTCAGTTTGTTCCGTTGAAATCAAGTCAATATAAAAAAGAAAAGGTTGAAAAGTCAAATACTTTATTGGTTTATCAAAAAATCAAACAAGCTTATTATGATTGGGGAAAACCTCAAAACATTTATATTGATTTCACCGGGGGAACGAAAGCCATGTCATCTGCAACTGCCATGGCTGGGGCAATGTTAGGAGCAAAATTAATATACATAGGTAATGAAAATTATCTTAAAGACTTTAGAAAACCCTATCCTGGAACAGAATTTTTAGAAGAAATACCTAATCCATACTCTGTGTTTGGTGATATTGAAGAAGACCGCGCTAACGATTTATTACAGCAACACGACTATGTAGGAGCAAGAAAAATATTTGAAACTTTAGTTCATAAAGTTCCTGATCCTAACAAGAAAGAATATTTTCATATCTTATATTTGCTAACCTTAACATATGAGCATTGGGATTCTTTAGAATTTGGTAAAGCCACAGGAAACATGAATAAACTTGTTAAAGAAATAGAAAAGTATTCACTGTTTAACTCTAATTGTATTTTGGCAGATAAGCTCATTCTCTTAAGAAAACAGAGAGACGTATTAAACATTATGGATCAAAATGCAATGCAAATACGAAAAAATACTCCAATGGAACTCTTATTAAAACTTGAAGAGATCCTTCCTTTGATGTTTACAATATATCATAATGCAAAGCGTAGAAGCGAACAGGCAAAATATGATATGGCATCATTATTGCTGTATCGTCTTTTAGAAATGATTATGCAAAGAAGATTGGCTTTACACGGAATAGATGTCTCTAAGCCTGACTATAATAAAGTTTTCCCAAATAAAACTCATCTTGATGAGTTTACTAATAAAGTCATTTATTATAGAAAAACAGTATTTGGGAAAAATGTTAACAAAAATTTTCAAAATTATGTAACCTTAATGGAAGGATATATAGAGCTCGCAGCTTTAAAAGATGCATTAATTGATGTAAAAAATAGTTCGGTGATTTTAAAAAACATTTATGAGAAAGTAAAAATACGTAACAACAATATATTCGCCCATGGCTTTTGCTCTCTCACAGAGAAGGAATATACTGACTTCGAAGAATTTGTCATACGAATTTTTAAACGTTTCTGTGAAATTGAATTTATTAATATGAAAGAATATGAAGAGTCTATCCGATTTATTCATCCAGAGGAATCAAAATACTATCAGTAATTAATTAAGGAGAAAAACCGTGCGAATTAAAGTGATCTTAGTAACTGATGTACCCATTTCTATACCAATAAACTATCAGTATCAATTATCCTCAGCTATTTATAATTTGCTGCAAAAAGCAGATCAGGAGTATGCCAAGGAATTACATCAGAAAGGTTATGAATTTGGCAGCAAAAAGTTCAAACTCTTTACTTTTAGTTCATTATTTCCAGATTTCTATAAGATTCGAGGGAAAGAGATGATTATTGCACCCGGCAAAATTAATTTTTACATAGGGTCATTGAAAAATGAGTTTATTATGAACTTTGCCAGTGGAATTTTCAGTAATCATATCCTGCGAATTGGGCGAGCAAATTTATTGATTTCACAAGTGGAAGCAATTCCTACTCCGAAATTTTCTTCAACAATGAAGTTTAAATGTTTATCTCCCATCGTAGCCACAACAAAACAAGAAATTAATGGAGTCATAAAGCCAAGAGATTGTCAATTAGAGGATAAAAGGTATGCAGAAAATATCATTCAAAATTTGAAAACAAAATATGAATTAATATATGACAAGCCTTTTTCAAATGGTGATTTGACGATTTCATTTAAACCAGAAGATGTAGAAAAATATAAGAAGGGCAAATTGATTTATTATAAAAACACATTTGTAAAAGGATTCTTATGTCCCTTTGAAGCCACTGGAAGCTCGGAACTTATGGAGATTATGTGGGAACTAGGTGCTGGAGAGAAAAATAGTGGCGGATTTGGAATGGTTGAAGTTATGAATTGAATAACCTTAAAATGAACAGTCGTCTACCCCCGATGATGTAAAATTCCTAGGGGGTCGACGACTTTTTATTGCATTTGAGAAGGATAATTGTTAAAATAAACATAAAAAATCAAAATTTATAAAGCAGAAATGTTGAATTTACTGCTGATTTAATCGGACTATTGTAGAATTGAAACATAATTGACTTCACATACAAGGCTGCAAATAAAACAGATTTAATCGGACTATTGTAGAATTGAAACGGAGCAGATACGGCCTAAAGCTGAATGAACAAATCTGGATTTAATCGGACTATTGTAGAATTGAAACTCTGATAGAACACCTGGAGTTAAAGTTGAACAAAGAGATTTAATCGGACTATTGTAGAATTGAAACAAGAAGGTGGAGCTATTAACTTAGATGGCCATGAGAGATTTAATCGGACTATTGTAGAATTGAAACGAAGAAGAAATGGAAATCTATGAAGAACAACAAGAGGATTTAATCGGACTATTGTAGAATTGAAACTATCAGCCATACAGTTCATGAGTCTTACTCTTTCAGATTTAATCGGACTATTGTAGAATTGAAACGGAGTTAAAGTTGAACAAAGACTAGAACCTAACTCGATTTAATCGGACTATTGTAGAATTGAAACTTTTTTCCTCTAGCTTGATCTTTCCATCAGATGTTAGATTTAATCGGACTATTGTAGAATTGAAACGAGGCAATTTTTGTACTGCGTCGGTTTTACAGAGGCGATTTAATCGGACTATTGTAGAATTGAAACGTATAAGAAACGTATGTTATTTTGTATTTCTCATTAGATTTAATCGGACTATTGTAGAATTGAAACCTAAGAAATATGGAATGCTTGCCGATTATCAAGCAAGATTTAATCGGACTATTGTAGAATTGAAACTGGATTAGTTCTTTTTTAGTAACTACAGTGCTGTCTGATTTAATCGGACTATTGTAGAATTGAAACTTGATCCTACTGGCGGAGGTGGGAGCACATGAATTTGATTTAATCGGACTATTGTAGAATTGAAACGGGCGTCATTAAATGGACCAACGAACATGGAGCTCAGATTTAATCGGACTATTGTAGAATTGAAACAAAGTATCGGATGGGAGGAAGGCGACGCAGAACTGGGATTTAATCGGACTATTGTAGAATTGAAACGGTGATTAAAGCCGGGTATAAGGCTGGCGGAGAAGTGATTTAATCGGACTATTGTAGAATTGAAACATAATAATGCTTTAGAGTATTTCGAAGAAAACTTCCGATTTAATCGGACTATTGTAGAATTGAAACTCAAAATACTCAATATCTTTTTCAGCATCTGAAATCGATTTAATCGGACTATTGTAGAATTGAAACTGACTTGTTCATATCTTCTTGGTCGGTGCGAACAAAGATTTAATCGGACTATTGTAGAATTGAAACTCAGGTTTTTTTGGATGGCATACTAGGTGCGTATATGATTTAATCGGACTATTGTAGAATTGAAACGAATGTAGTGCAGAATCTAAAAATATTATAGGAATTGGATTTAATCGGACTATTGTAGAATTGAAACTTTTCTTTCTAATGGTTCGCCGTCTACATCCAATATTGATTTAATCGGACTATTGTAGAATTGAAACTGTTATTTTTAATGAAAGATTCACTTTATTCAAATAGATTTAATCGGACTATTGTAGAATTGAAACTTATATACAGCTTCTAATATAGCAACATCTTGCTCGTGATTTAATCGGACTATTGTAGAATTGAAACTACAAGTAGATGTGTGGAGTAAGGGCGATTATACAGAGATTTAATCGGACTATTGTAGAATTGAAACTAACAGTTTAATGCAATTGCCGTATATGAAAAAACAGATTTAATCGGACTATTGTAGAATTGAAACTATAAAATAGTCTTTTTATCTTAATATAGTAGGAGGGATTTAATCGGACTATTGTAGAATTGAAACTAGTTAATCCCTCCTTATATATTCCCTTATTTTTTTTGGATTTAATCGGACTATTGTAGAATTGAAACCTTGTAGACGTATAAAATTTTTCATTATTTACTCCACGATTTAATCGGACTATTGTAGAATTGAAACTTTCTTTTCTGTTGATGTCAATATTGTTTTCTTCGTAGGATTTAATCGGACTATTGTAGAATTGAAACCTGGACACTTCAAAAATTCCAGTAATTTTATTTTTTGATTTAATCGGACTATTGTAGAATTGAAACTTAGGGACAATAAAAGGATATTATAACTACTTTGTGCGATTTAATCGGACTATTGTAGAATTGAAACGTTTGAGTAGCTTTTCAAGTTTTTTGATTTGATCGGGATTTAATCGGACTATTGTAGAATTGAAACCTATAAACAACCTTTCCGCTCTTAAATCCTGCGGATCGATTTAATCGGACTATTGTAGAATTGAAACTTGGAAATTGATAATGAAAAAAGAGTAGACGATTTGGATTTAATCGGACTATTGTAGAATTGAAACTTTTTAAAGGGGGATTGTGGGGTTTGGGGTGAAACCGATTTAATCGGACTATTGTAGAATTGAAACGCTGATAATATATCCATGAAATCTATAGATTCAAGGAGATTTAATCGGACTATTGTAGAATTGAAACTTTTTTGTCTTTCATCGTTGTGGAAAACATAAACTTGATTTAATCGGACTATTGTAGAATTGAAACTGATTACCCCATGTACTACCTAATGCATTGGCATGAGATTTAATCGGACTATTGTAGAATTGAAACTAAAACAGGGTATCACGCCCGAAAAATGGAAGGAAGGGATTTAATCGGACTATTGTAGAATTGAAACATAGGATGCATTATCAAGATATATGCAAATTCTTTCGATTTAATCGGACTATTGTAGAATTGAAACAAAAAGATACAGTATTCATAATGAGCCTCAGAGGGCAGATTTAATCGGACTATTGTAGAATTGAAACTCTCGTTAAAAATTTGTACTATTATACTGGAGAGAAGATTTAATCGGACTATTGTAGAATTGAAACTCAAATATAAGAATATCGTAATCATCGTCAAACCCTGATTTAATCGGACTATTGTAGAATTGAAACGTTGGAGTAACTTTTCAAGTGCTTTTATTTTTTCGGATTTAATCGGACTATTGTAGAATTGAAACTTGTGGCAGAAACAGGTTGGCAACTTGTTTAAGTTGGATTTAATCGGACTATTGTAGAATTGAAACGTATTAAAAGATACTCCCGAAACTTGGCGGAACATAGGATTTAATCGGACTATTGTAGAATTGAAACATGAAAAAGCCACATTAGCACAAATGGCTACAGACAGATTTAATCGGACTATTGTAGAATTGAAACTAGCAATATCAGAAGGGCTAGAAATTCTTCTGTCAAGATTTAATCGGACTATTGTAGAATTGAAACGCTGCTTGTCTCTATTGCTGCAAATATCAATATGCAGATTTAATCGGACTATTGTAGAATTGAAACTGCGAAATCATACAATAACCTTCAGTAACAAATTGGATTTAATCGGACTATTGTAGAATTGAAACATTTATATTACTAATCTATTTCTTCTCATAATCTTCGATTTAATCGGACTATTGTAGAATTGAAACAATCCTAAGATATCCATTGGTAATCTTACGATTCTACGATTTAATCGGACTATTGTAGAATTGAAACAGAAAAACTTTATAACAGATTATAAAAATCTACCCATGATTTAATCGGACTATTGTAGAATTGAAACTATATAGATTTAGGTAGCAATGTAGGTCAACAAACTTGATTTAATCGGACTATTGTAGAATTGAAACTTACAAATTGATATTTTCTTCTTTTAGTGCTTTCACTGATTTAATCGGACTATTGTAGAATTGAAACTCACTACACAATCGCCTGTCTTTCTTCCTCTTGGGTGATTTAATCGGACTATTGTAGAATTGAAACAGAATTATAGCACTGAAGGAAGGCAATGTAGAGCCTAGATTTAATCGGACTATTGTAGAATTGAAACTGAATACACATGGAAAGGTAGAGAACGTAGAGAAAGGGATTTAATCGGACTATTGTAGAATTGAAACGTTTTAGAATCAATATATGGTGGCTGATCTAATGACAGATTTAATCGGACTATTGTAGAATTGAAACTATTTTGGAGCTCAAGCTGACTCAATTCAATTTTTAGATTTAATCGGACTATTGTAGAATTGAAACGTTACTTGGCTACTGAATGGATTTATGTCAATATAGTAGACACAAAAACTCAAATTTTTATGCAGTTTTTCTTAAAGCATCTTCAAGCTGTTGAGGAGTCATATAACCGATA
>JGI24712J26585_10001896_pt1 | contig 17535 bp, 13 predicted proteins | sample BioPla3DNA2_FD_26585 | JGI IMG/M metagenome (IMG submission 26585) | reverse complement strand
TTTCAAAAGATTATGATAAATTAAATATCTTATATAAGATAACAAATAATAATAAAATATTATATAATTTAGCTTTAAATAATGAAATTTATTTTATTAATTTAATTGAGTATTTTCATTCAATATATGGATTATCAAATAGAGACTTAGTTTTAAATTTAATAAATAATTACAATATTAAATTTCCAAATTCTAAGAAAAAATATTTAGTTGATAAGATATTAATATTTTATATAGATGATTATTTAGAAAAATATGAACTTTCAAATAAAATTTTGCAAAAAACATATGATAATGAAATAGCATACATCTATCTTGATTCTATTCGAAATTTAGAGTTTCTTTCTCAAGAAGACGCAGATAAAATAATAGAAAAAAATGATTATATAGATAATCAAAGTAAAAGTATTGTTACAGAAGAAGAGATTGAAAAAATAGAAGAGAATCATAACGAGGATAACAATATTGTAATTGAAACTAGTTATAATTATGAAGACTCTTTAGTCGATATAATAACAAAGTTTAATGTAAGTGAAAATATTATTGAACTATATAAAAGTTTTTTAATAGAAAAAAATAGGTCTAATGAGTATCTACCATTTTTAGAGTCTTTATGCAATAAAGATCATTATATAAGTTATTGTTTGAAATATGGGATCTCTCTAAATAAAATTAGCAATAAAGATTTAATTTTATACTATTTTTTTAATGAAAAATATGAAAATTTAATTCAATATAAATCAGAATTAAGTGATGAAATATATGATTTCATGGCAGAAAAAGGATATTTTGAGAAAAAAAATGGAAATAAGAATGAAAAAATCAACATAGATTTAACTACAAACTTTAGTGAAATTGATAATTTTCAGTATTTTTATTTTAATAATAACAAAAAATATATAACAGAAAAGTTATTTAATAAAGTTATAGTAAAAGACTTTAAAAATGATGCAGAAATATATTTTTTAGCAAAATACTATTTAGATATTTCAGATTATAAAAAAGCAAAAGAAGAAATTGATTTAATAGTAGATAAATACGCTAGTGAAAAAAATATAGTTGATTTATATAATGAAATAGAAAAAAAATTAAATAATGATAAACCAATTGAAAATTTTGATTTTAAAAAATATGAATATAATTTTGAATATAATTATAATTAATTATAAAATAAAAAAAGGAGGTTAACATAGTATGAAAAAATTTTTTCTTACAATTTTATCACTAAGTTTAGTTTTATTTGCTTGTACAAAAAATACAGATACTTCATCAAAAGTAGCAGTTCAAAAAACTGCACCTGTAGTTAACGAAGTTGCAAAAAATAATTTAACACTTAAGTTTTCTAATTTAGAGGAGAATTTACCTGATTATTTAAGCATTAGAAGTAAAAATATGTATGAAAATGCATTAATAATCTATACTGAAAAAGATAGAGGTTCTTATATAATTGCAAGAGAAATTAGTGCATTTATTAAAAAAACATATAATCTTGATTCAACAATAATAAAAGATATGGATGTTGCTAAAGTTGATCTTATAGAAAAAAATCTTTTTGTAATAGGAAATACTAAAAATAACCATTTATTAACAATAATGGAGCCATATTTACCAGCAGTAGCAGATGGAAATGTTGTTAAGTTAGGAGAAAAATCATACAAAGGTAGTAATTATGGGTTAACATATTTTTATCCAAATTTATATAATTTAAATAATTCAATGGTATTAATTATGGGAAATTCAGAAACTGCTTTAAAAATTTATGACTTTAAAAAATATGATATACTTGTTTCTACAGGTTTAGAGCAAATTTTACCATTTAATCCACGTGAAGTTGCTTTTGCTAAATTTAGTAAAGATTGGAAAATCAGTGAAATTAGAGAGATAACTAAAAATGAATTAAAAACAGGTGAAGAAGATAAAATTATCGTAGGAAAACCTGACCATACACCATTTCCAGAATGGGCTAGAGGAAATATAATTTATCAAATATTTCCTCGAAGTTTTTACTCAAGTGAAGGTGGTAAAATTGGTAATTTAAAAGGTATAAAGGATAAACTTGATTATATTCAAAGTTTAGGTACTGATATTATTTGGCTTACACCTATTTTTGAATCTCCAAGTTATCATGGCTACGATACAAGTAATTATTTTAATATAAATCCAGAATATGGAACTATTGATGATTTTCGTGAACTTGCTATTGCAGTACATGAACGTGGTATGAAAATAATACTAGATATTGCTTTAAATCATTGCTCTAATAAAGAAGCAAAATTTATGGATGCATATAATAATCCAGATTCTAAATACAGTAAATGGTTTTATTTTTCAAACATTCAAAATAATATATTTCATTCTTGGGACTTTAGACATAACATACAAGAACGTGATGTAACAAATGCTGACTTAATTGCATGGAATATTAATAATCCTGATGTAATTGATTATCATGTAGAAATTTTAAAATTTTGGACTGATCCGAATAATGACGGTGATAAATCAGATGGTGTTGATGGATATAGATTAGATTATGTTAAAGGACCTCCACATGAATACTGGAAAGTTATTAGAAAAAAAGTTAAAGAAATTGATCCTAATATGTTATTATTAGGAGAAATTTGGTTAGATTTAGATAAAATGGCTGGATATTTCGATTCTGAAATGGATGCTGCATTTGATTTTTCATTACAAGGTGTTATGAGCTCAAAAATCTCAAGAGAAATTAATGAGTCGATTATACAACATGAAAATATTTTACCTGAAAATGCTGTAATGGCAAGATTTTTATCGAATCATGATATGACTAGATTGCCAACAAATATGGAATTAAATGAATTAAAACTATATTTTACAATGGCTTATACATTAAAAGGGATGCCAACAATATATTACGGGGATGAAATTGGTCAAAAAGGGGAAAGAGATCATGGAGACAAGGATTTAAGAAAACCATTTGAATGGTATAAAAATAATGATGGTTTTGGACAAACAACATGGACTACACCATACAATAAAAAACCTGATGGTGTATCTGTGGAAGAGCAAGAAAATGTTGATGGAAGTTTATTAGAATTTGTGAAAAAAATAGGAAAAATAAAAAAAGATTACTTTAATATAATAGAATTTGGAAATATAGAGCTTTTAAAAGCTTATACCGTAACAAATGGTGTTGAAAGATCATCTGGCAAAACAATTGCTTATACATTAAAAAAAGATTCTGAAGAAATGATTGTAATATTAAATTTATGGCAAGATAATCAAAATGTAAGAATTGATTTCACAGATAAACTTGTTGGAAAATCATTTAAAGAAGTTTTAAATAATAAAGAGGGATTAATAATTAAAGAAAACAAATTAGATCTTGTATTAGAACCATATACACCATATATATATTATAAAAAATAAGGAGAATTTTCAATGAAGAAAGTAATACTGATTATGTTTATAGTTTTAGCAACTAAATTTTCATATGGGAATGACAAAAAGCTATCAATAAGTATGAGATTAGATCAATATATGATAATGTCTGAAAATGCAATAAAAAATGAAGATTATATTAAATCAATGGAATATTTAGAGAAAATTAATGATTTAAAAATAGAGAAGCTTAGTGTTGATTTTTACTATTTATATGGTAAAACATCATTTGAGTTAGAAAATTACTCTGATGCTAAGAAAAACTTACTTTTATATTTAAATAAAGTAGGAAAAAATGGAAAATATTATAAAGATTCATTAAAATTACATGCTTTATCAGAGGAATATCTTGAAATAGAAACTACTAAAATTGATAAAATGATTAAAAAAAATTTTATACTAGTTAATAGTGGATCATATGAAATGGGGAGTAATAAAAATGAATTTGATGAAAAACCTGTTCATAATGTTACAGTAAATAGTTTTTTTATAGGTAAATATCCAATTTTATCAAAAGAATATATTGAATTTCTAAATAATGATAAAATTGATTCAAACGGAAATTTTAATGGTAAAAAACTTATTTCTCTTAAAGATAATGATTGTCCTATAAAATATCAAGATAGTTCTTTTATTTTTAAAGGAAGTAAAATTGCAAAAGAAGATAATACACCTGTTGTAAAAATAAGTTGGTGGGGTGCAATTGCTTATTGTAACTGGTTATCAAAAAAAGAAAATTTACCAGTTGCTTATGATATAGAAAGTGGAGATTTATTAGATTTTAATGGAAATATAACTAATGATATAAGTAAAGTATTAGGATATAGACTGCCTACTGAGGCTGAATGGGAATTTGCTGCAAAAGGTGGAAATAATTCAAAAAATACTAAATTTTCTGGAAGTAATAATTTAAATGAAGTAGGATGGGCATCAACAAGTTCAAATCGTCTTACTGGTATCAGTTCTATTGGTAAAAAGGAGTCTAATGAACTAGGAATTTATGATATGAGTGGGAATGTTTGGGAATGGTGTCAAGACTGGTATTACGATGAAGCGTATAATACTCATAGTAATATTAATCCTATCTATAATGTAAAAACAGATTTAAAAGTACGTCGTGGTGGAAGTTGGGTAAACGAATCAGATGAATGTCGTATTCAAAACAGATTTAAAAATAATCCATCTTCTTTTGGAAGAGCACTTGGTTTTAGAGTTGTAATAAAAAAATAATATACATTAACACCCTCTTATTTATAGGAGGGTGTTTTTATAATAAAATTGGGGTGAAAATTATGAGAGCGGTTATACAGAGAGTATCTGAATCAAAAGTTATTGTTGAAAAAAAAATAGTTGGTGAAATAAAAAATGGTTTATTAATATTACTTGGTATAAAAACAAATGATTCAGATAAAGATGTTGAATATATGATAGATAAAATTATTAATTTAAGAATTTTTAATGATAATGATGGTAAATTAAATAAAAGTATACAAGATATTAATGGGGAAATTCTTATTGTAAGTAATTTCACAGTATATGGTGATTCGAGAAAAGGTAGACGACCAAGTTATACTGAGTCAGCTAAATATGATATTGCACTAAAATATTATGAATTATTTATTAAAAAAATCAAAGAAACTGGTATTAATTGTCAAACTGGTATTTTCGGTGCAGATATGAAAGTATGTATTGAAAATGATGGACCAATAACACTAATATTAGATAGTCCGAACAACTAGTAAATAGTTGTTTTTTTCAAAAAAATATAGTATAATTAATATATTAATATTAAAATAAGGAGTAAAATTATGAAAAAAAAATGGTTTCAAGAGACATTACAAAATAAAATTATTATATTAGATGGTGCAACTGGTACAGAATTACAAAATTATGGAATGAAAGCAGGATATTGTCCAGAATTTCTTAATATTGAATATCCAGAAATGGTTAAAAAATTATATAAAAGTTATATTGATGCAGGATCTATGATTATTTCTGCAAATACTTTTGGTGCGAATAGAGCTAAATTAGAGGAGTATAATTTACAAGATAAAATTGTTGAAATAAATGAAATTGCTATTACCCTTGCTAAAGATTTAATTAAGGATAACAGTGTTAAAGTGTTCGCTTCAATAAGTTCAACAGGAATTATGATGGAACCTATTGGTGCTGCTGATTTTGATGTTATTTATAAAATATTTAGAGAACAAGCTGAAATATTAAGTAAAACAGATGTTGATGGGATTATTATAGAAACAATGACAGATATAAAAGAGATGAAAGCTGCAATAATTGCTTTTCAAGAGATAACAAATTTACCAATTATTGCATCTATGACTTTCCAAGGCGATGGACGTTCTGTAACAGGGACTGATCCAAAAACTGCAGCTATAATTTTAGATGGATTTGGTCTTGATGCAATAGGTGTAAACTGTAGTGTTGGTCCAGAAAGATTATATGATTTTGTGAAAGATATTTCATCATTTTGTTCTACAAACCTATTTGTACAGTCAAATGCTGGTTTACCAAAATTAATTGGAAATAAAACAGTGTTTGATGCATCTCCTGAATATATGCTTGATTATTATAAAAAATATAATGATTTAGGGGTAAATATTTTTGGTGGCTGCTGTGGGACTACTCCAAATCATATTAAAGTTTTTGCAGATTATTTTAAAGATAAATCTCCTATAAAGCGTAATATAGATGAATATTTAAACTTTTCCTATTTTGCATCAAGAAGCAGTTATGCAAGAATTGGAAATCCTGAAATTGTTAAAATGTTAGGGGAGAGAATTAATCCTAATGCATTAAAACGGATAAAAGAAGATATTATGGAGTATAAAACACTTAATATTAGAAAAGAAGCTGTTGCACAAGTGGAAGCAGGTGCTACTATGCTTGATGTTAATGTTGGTGTAGGTACAATAGATGAAGCTATTATGATGAAAAAAGCAATTCTTGCTGTAGAAAATGTTGTAAATGTACCTCTATCAATAGATACAACTGATCTACATGCACTTGAAGAGGGATTAAAAGCATATAGTGGAAAAGCTTTTGTAAATTCTGTTATGGGTAAAGAGGAAAGTTTACATAAAGTGCTACCAATAGTAAAAAAATATGGTGCTGGAGTTTTAGGATTAACACTAGATGAAGATGGAATTCCTGATAATGCAGAGAGAAGATTTCAAATTGCTGAAAAAATAGTAAATACTGCAATTTCTTATGGTATAAAAAAGAAAGATATATTTATTGATACATTAGTATTAACAGCATCTGCTGAGCAAAAAACTGTAATGGAAACTGTAAAAACGATTCAATTAGTAAAAGATAAATTAGGTGTTAATACAACATTAGGACTTAGTAATATCTCTTTTGGATTGCCTAACCGTAATAGCATTAATACTGCTTTTTTATCAATGTGTATTGCTGCTGGACTTGATATGCCTATAATTAATCCAATGAGTAATGAGATTAAAAATACAATTTTAGCTGCATCTGTCCTTACCAATAGAGATAAAAATGCTGAAAAATATATTGAATTTAACTTAAAAAATAGTAATATAAGTAGTTCTACCACATCAAAGTTACCAGAAAAAGATTTAACCGAAGATGAAAAATTATATAATGCAATTTTGAATGGTCAGCTTGAAGATATTGAAGATATTATTTCTAATTATGATAAAACTTCGAATAAAACGCCTTTGAAAATTATTAATGAAATTTTAATTCCTGCAATTACAGAAGTCGGAGACTTATATGAGAAAGGTGTATATTTTTTACCACAACTTATAATGTCTGCTGATACAATGAAAAAAGCCGTTAGTATTTTAAATGCAAAAATCGATCATTCAACAATTGAAAGTATTGGAAAAATTGTAATTGCAACTGTAAAAAACGATATTCATGATATTGGTAAAAATATCGTTTCTGTTTTATTAGAAAATAACGGATTTGAAATAATTGATCTCGGGAAAGATGTATCGCAAGAAGAAATTTTAAAAATTGCAATTGAATCAAATGCAGATATTGTTGCTTTAAGTGCTTTAATGACTACCACTATGTTAGAGATGAAAAAAACAATTAATCTTTTACGAGATAATAATATTAATATAAATATTATGGTAGGTGGAGCAGTTGTAACTCCAGAATTTGCTAATGAAATGGGAGTTTTCTACTCAAAAGATGCTGTAGGAGCTGTGAAAATGGCAAAACATATAATAGAAAATAGATAAAATATTGAAAGGAAGGTAATTATTTTGAAAATAAAATATAGAATTTTGTTATTTGTTTTTTTACCTTCATTTATTATTTTTTTTAGCTTAGCTACATTTTTTTTATGGAAAGAAAATAATAAAGATGTTCTAATATTCCAGCAAAGAATAACAAAAATCAGTAATCTTGCTGTAAATACTTTAAAAAAATCGCTTGTTAACAATGATGAAGAGTTATCTATTTCGAATGCAACAGTTTTTTTTAGTGACGATACAATTCATCAATTAATTTTATTTAATTGTGAAGATAAAGTAATTTTCAATAAAAAAAAGAAACAACCATATAAAAAAAATGATATAATAGTTCATCGATTATTAGTTAAAGATTCAGATAAAATTTTAGGGAAAATTATCATAGAGTATAATAAAAAACAAATTAATGATAATTATAAAAAATTGAAAAGTCAAGTATTTACTTTTATATTTATAATTTTTTTAACTCTTTTTATTTCAATGATTTTTATTTCTAAAATTATATATACTCCAATTGATAAATTAATTAGTAGTTTTAAAAAGATAGAATTAGGAGAATATACACATAGAATAGATTTTTCAAAAAATCACGATTTTAAAATTGTTGAAGAATATTTTAATAATATGATTGAAAATTTAGAAAAAACATTTTATGAAAATAAAAAATTTATAAATGATATTCATGAAAAAAACAGCGAAATTGAGTCAACATATAACCAAATTATTGGAATTAATGAACTATTATCTAATACTCTAACAACTTTGGAAATTTCAGAGAATAAATATAAAAATATATTTAATTATTCCCCTGATACAATGTTAATTGTTAATTTAGAAACAAAAAAAATAGAGGAGTATAATAACGATTTTATAAATATTATCAAAGAACGTAATATAAATATTAGTAATCTTTATTTAGATAATATTTTTTCAAAAAATGATATTGATAAAATATTCGTAAACATTGGGAGAAAAGAACTTTTACATAATTTTGAAACATATTTAGAATTATTAAATATTGATGTAATTATATCTGTAATACCACTTAAACATGATTTTTTACATGTTCAAATTGTTATCAAAAATATTACAGAGATAAAAATTTTACAAAAAAAACTTGAAACATATGCAAAAGAATTAGAAATTAAGGTTAATGAAAGAACAAAAGAGATCATACTTGCAAATAAGAAAATTAAAGAACAACAGGAAAAACTTATAGATGAGGCTTATAATAGAGGTTTAGTTGAAGTGACTGCAGGAATTATACATAATATAGGAAATATAGTTAATATAATTGATTTAAATCTTGAAGAAATTATTGATGAATCTCCTGGAGTAGATTTAGTTTCTAACTTTTTAGAAAATATTATTCAGAAAGAGCTAGAATTAATCGACGAAAAAGATAAACATTCTATAAAGGTTATAAAGGCAATTCCAAAGCTTAATAATATTATTTCTGAAATTAAGAATACAACTATAAATAATTTTATATTTCTAAGAAAAAAAGTATCTCATCTAAAAGATATAGTTCAATTACAAAAAAACTTTATAGGAAGTTTAGGTACTGAAGATTATAATAATATCAATTATATTATTGAAGATGTGATTGATATATATAGTTCTTCTATTGAAAAAAGAGATATAAATATAAATTTTATAAAAAATGATTTACCTTTAGTTCTATGTGATAAAGCACAAATATTTCAAGTCATTAGCAATTTTATAAAAAATTCATATGAAGCATTGCAAGATTCGGATGTTAACAATAAAATTGTTAATATAAAAACAAAACATGATGAAAAAAATATCGAAATTATTATCAAAGATAATGGTACAGGTATCAAATTAGAGAATATTGATAAAATTTTTAATTTTGGTTTTACTACAAAAAAAGGAAATTCTGGAAGTGGAATAGGACTACATAATTCAAAACATATAATAAAAAAATACGGTGGTGTTATTGAAGTTGTAAGTGATTATAAATCTTACACAGAATTTAAAATATACTTACCATATAAAAAGGAGATTTCTAAATGAAAAAAATAACAAAAATTCTAATAGTCTTTTTATTTATTGTAATAACTATTTTTTCCAGAGAAACAGCATATGTAGCATCATTTAATACATTACATTTAGGGTGGAAAGGTAAAAATTATAAGAAAACTGCTGAAGCGCTTGTTTATTTTGATTTAATTGGTCTTCAGGAAGTAATGAATGAAGACGGGATGAAAGAATTAAAAAAAGAGTTGGAAAAAGCAACAAAAGCGAAATGGGATTATTTCATTACAGAAAAAAATGTAGGAAGTGGTAGTTATAAGGAGTATTTTGGATATATTTGGCAGAAAAATAAGGTTACAATGTTAAAAAAATATGGTTTTTTTCCAAATACAAGTGAAATCTCTTTTGAAAGACCTCCTTATGGTGCTGATTTTAAAATAGGAGAATTTGATTTTACATTTGTTTTATTTCATAATATCTTTGGAAATAGTAAATCCGAACGACAACTAGAAGCATCTTATCTAAATGATGTATNTATTTATTTTCAAGATATTAACGGTGATGAAGATGATGTAATTTTAGCAGGTGACTTTAATTTACCGGNCCATGATAATGCATTTAAATCTCTTTTTTCTAATAGAGATCAGATATTTTATGCTTTAGATCCTACAAACAAAACAACAATTGGAAAAAATGGATTAAGTTCATCATATGATAATATGTTTTTCTCATATAAATATACTAAAGAATATACTGGTGAATGTGGTGTTTTTGATTTTACAAACAACGATTATAGTATAGTGAGAAAAACTGTATCTGATCATCTTCCAATATTTATGATATTTTATATTGATGAAGACGATGATTAGTAAAAAGGAGTATAGAATGGAGATATTATTTATAGTTGGAGTTGGGACTAATATAGGTAAAACATATACTGTTTCACAATTATTAAAAAATGATTTGAAAAATAATATAAATGCAGGTGTAATTAAACCAGTTGAAACTGGGTCAGAAACTTTTGAAAAGGGATATATTAATTCTGATTCATATATTTACTCAAAATTATTAAATTTAAAAATAAACGAAATTAATAAATATTTTTTTAAAAAACCATATTCACCTCATTTAGCTGCACAATATGATGGTGTAGAAATTGATATTGAACTTATAAAACAGATTATTGATTTAAATGCAAAAAAATACGATAAATTATATATTGAGGGNGCAGGCGGATTGATTGTACCATATAATACTGAATATTTTACATATTTAGATTTAATAGAAACATATAAAAATAGATCTAAAGTAATAGTAATAACAAATAATATTTTAGGAACAATAAATACCACAATGCTTACTATAATGGCATTACAATCAAAAGGAATCATAATTGATAAAATATTTTATAATATGATTGATAAAAATACTGATGATAATATAACAATTAATAATATGAAAAGTATTGAGGATTTATCAAAGATAGAAGTATATAAAATATAAAAATGAAAGATGTGATTAAAATGATAAAGAAAAAAGGGTATACAATAGTTGAGCTTATGATTGTAATTGCAATCATAGGATTAATATTTTCAGTAGCTCCTGTAATTTTAAAAGACTATATAGAAAATGAACAGTTAGAAAAAGCATTAACTAAAATTAAATATGATATTAGATATATTCAAAATTTACGTTTAGATAAAACAGAAAATTATACTATTGCATTTAGACGAAGTTTAACACAAGGAGTATCTGTTGTAGGTATTACTGACACGCAATTTGACTATGTTTGTTATAATGATCTAAACAATAATGGTTTAATTGAATATGATGAAGTTATCGAAGACCCATTTAGCAAGAAAAAAATGATGTATAGTTTTTCAAATGATAGTAAATATAATGAAAAAGTATATCGAAATATTAAATTTAATAGTATAATTTTTCATTATTCCGGAGGTTCTAATAATAAAATTAGATTTAATCAAATTGGAGGAATACAGGTATTTAATGGATTTAATTATAATAACGAGATGGATAAAGAATCAATTATAGAAGCGACACTATATACAAATNGTAATATAAAAAAAGAATTAGTAATTTATCCGATAACAGCAGAAATGATAATAAGATAATAAAATAAAAAAGAGAGTGATAAATACTCTTTTTTTAAAAAAAGTTAACGTCCTATAATATATCTTATGTAAAAAAATATTGTTTTTTTATTATTTTTTTGCATATACGTATATTAAATGATTTGTGAATCTAAGTTTCCCATTATTATCCATATATTTTTTTGAATATTCTTTCTCGGCTTCTTTATATTTATTTGGTGTTAATATAGCTTTATCTTTCAAAGCACTATTTGCACCAATAGATTTTATATGTTTAAAATATTCCATTAAAGAATTAAAATATTGATATTTAATCTCTTCACGTATCTCATAATCTGAAAAAAATTCTTTCAGGATAGATTCAATATAATTATACTTATAAAAATTTTGTATAAAATAATTTTCACCATATATTTTTTTAAAAACATTTTTAAGCTCATAGTATGTTTTTTCACCATAAGTACTAAATAATAAAATGCCGTCCTTATTTAAAATACGATTATAATTTTGTATAGCCTTATGTAAATCATGGTACCATTGAAATACTGCATTTGAACCAATTAGATCATATTTATGGTTAAATTGATATGTTTCAGCATCACAATTAATGTAATTATAATTTTTATTTGAAACATATTTATTCATAATATAATTTATCATATTGCTAGAAATATCAGTTAATAAAAAATTAGAATTAGGAAAATTTTGAACAAGCATATCTGTAAATATACCTGTTCCACATCCTAATTCTAATATATTATCAAAATAATTTTTATTTTTAATTTTACTTTTTAAAATCATAATTAGTTTCATCGACATCTCGTTTTGAATTATCGCATTACTATTATATGTATTCACACCTTTAGAAAAATTTAATGAAACAATATGTTTTTCTATTTTCACTGTTAGCTATTCTCCTTTAATGTATCTATTAATATAATGTGTAATATTCCCTTCAAATATTATATTATGACCAGTATATTTTAATCTAATAACTTGTGGATTATCAAATTTTGAAATAAATTTCTCAGAATTATCTATTGATATAATTTTATCGTCTTCTGATATAATAATTAAGGGATTTATTACCTGTGATAAAACTATATCTGAAATATCACTATCTCTAAGATATATTAAACCCTTTTCCAGAGTATTATCTGATAGAATTTTAATATCATTAAAATATTTACTAATATAAGTTTCACCAATATTATCATTATAAAAATTAAATTTTATAAAATCAATTATTGTTTTAATCTTATCATATTTTAAATTTTTAATCATCTTTTTTATAATAACTTTTGGTGTTGTTAATGTAAAATTTAAAGTTGGTGATATAAACACAGCTTTATTAACTCTGTATTTCATTATAAATTCCATTGCCATTATTGTTCCCATTGACCAACTAATTATATTTATTTCAGTATTTTCACTAATAACTATATTTTTATAATTATCTATATCAATAAATATAACATTATAATCTGAATATATAAATGATCTGTATAAAGATGTTGTAGAACACCATCCCATGAAAATAAGTAATGTCTTTTGCATTATATGATCTCTTTAGAACTATATCTAATTAGTAACTCTAATATTTCATCTTCGGAATTGCAATTTATAATATTTTTTCTAAGTTCCTCATTTCTAAATATATCTGATATACTAGCTAATAGATTAAGATATTCGTTATTTTTTTCTTTCGGTGCAACTAGCATTATTATTATATTTACATTTTCACCATCAGGAGTACTATATTCCACAGGATTTTTTAATATCATAATTGCCATAATTATCTCATTAATTGATTCACATCTTGCATGTGGAACTGCTATACCTTTACCTATACCTGTAGTACCAACATTTTCACGAGCTATTATTTTTTTATATATTTCATTTATATCTTTTTTACCAGTATATTTTTCATTAATTATATTAACCATTTTTTCTAATATTTCATCTTTTGTATAACTATTTTTTTCTAATGAGATCATTTTATTATTTAAATATGATAACAACATACTAAATTCACACTCCTTAATAATAAAACATTATATTAATATTTTATAATTTTTATTTGACCATTATTTTTTAAGTAAATTTTAGATAAAATTCCCATGAAAGATTCTTCGATTTCAGTGGGTTTGTAAATATTATCAACATATATATTTAATCCAATATTATCTATAATATTATAAATGCTAATAAAATCATCTTCAAATTTATTTTCTAAAATAGACTTACCATGATTAGCGATACTATGGTATCCAGGTTGAAATTCAGAAAAAACCTCTAAATATTCAATTATATTATTATTATACTCATAATTAATAGTTAATCCAGTTTTAGAAAAACTGATAATTTTTTTAAATGAATCAGTATAAAAAAGCAGCTCTTTATTATTATCTTCATCTTCAATTATTTTATAATTAATCTCGTAATTATAAAAATTATCAAATTCATATCGATTTTTATTTTCTGATTTATATAGATGCCCAATTTCGTTTAATGCTTTTATTTTTATATTAAGTTTAACTTTTTCCAAATACGTATATAACTCTGGTTCTGGATTAATAAATCTTAAATTGTTTTTATAGTTTGTATTAAAAAATAAAACATTGTCATCATAGTATGGATAGTTAGTATTTACTGCAAGGGTGCCACCAACAATTTCAATTCCTTTCATCATATCATACCAGTATAATAATCTTCCGCCTCGCGATTTAGAAAATACATAAAAATTATGATTATTAACTACTATAATTTCTTTAATACCATCATTGTTAATATCTTTCTCATAAATTGATTCAGAATAATTATTTATACTATTAATTACTTCAATAATTATATTTACTAATTTTATATTTTCCCAAGTCTCATATTTAGTATTATAACTCCATTCTTCATCGGTTCCGCTTATTCCAGTACAACCAAACTCATATTGTCTTGCCATAAAAACGTCCTTTGCAAGTTTTTTTAAGTTTTTAACTGCTTTATTTTCGGTATTTTTTATATTTAAAATCATATTTTGATATTTTATATGCTGTTTTCTATAATAATCTAGTTTAGGAGAGTGTTGATTAAAATCAAACCAACCTTTATATCCTTTTTCTGAATAGTTTCCTATTCCCATAGCTGCTTTATTCATCCATTTTGCTGTACCGTCTTCAATAGATTCAAGGTTTTCCACAGCATTATTATTAATAATTTCACTATATTTTACAAGATTTATCCATTTTTTTGAATTAATTTCACTTAGTAAAAAATCTAAATTTTTAAAATCATACTCTGGTGTATATCCATCTCGTAAATCCCATAAACCAAACGCTTCAGCATCTTCAGCGTAATTTAATAAATATGTAGAATCACTATCTTTTTCATAAATTTTTCTAATATAAGAAAATAGATTTTTATATGATGGTGCTCTTTTAGATAGATTAGCACCTTGATTTTCTCTATTTAATTCATAATCGCCTTCATCAATAGCATTATTTATAAGAGATATAAATTCATAATCATCATTAATAACTACAAGATTATTTTTAAATGTTCTAATTACATGTTCATCAAAATTTGTTCCACTTTTTTTTAAAATATTATTTTCAATAAATGTATATTTATAACCATAGTTCAAAATTAAATCAGAAATACTGTTTGTCCAAGTCCGTTCTGGATTCCAAAAACCTATTGGTTTATAATTAAAAACATCATCTATGATTTCTAAATGTCTTTCAATCTGCCATCTATTAGAAATATCATCAGTTGAATAGATAATATTTTGTGAATAAGTACTACCTAGTAATTCAAATTGACCATCTTTTAACCCATCCTTAATTAGTTCAATAGTTTCAGGACTATACCATAGAAGTGATTGTATTAATGTACCAGAAATATGGATATTAAACTTTAAATTTTTATGTTTTCTAAGTATTTTAAGTAAACGATAATAGCTTGCTTTATCTGCTATATCTGCATTTGAAGATATATTTTGATTTAAATGAAATAGTAAAGCAGTATTTAAAACACGATTCCCTATAACAGTATCTGGGATTTTTTTATTATGAACATACCATTTTTTACCATACTCAATAGATCCGAATAATATAATACATATGAATGTTATAAGGATTAACTTTTTAAACCCACTATAAATATAATCTTCATTTTTTTCTTTTATAATTATATTTAGTTCATCATCAATTTCTTCAGAATCATTAAAAACTGAAAATTCAATACTTCGAATTTGATCTTTAACTTCCGTAATTTCTTCAATACTATCAATATAATTAAGACTACAATTTAGATATTCTATAGCTTTTGCATATTCTCGTTTTGTTTGGTAATCTTCAGCTAGTTTTAAATAGATAATTTTTAAGTCTTTATCACATGTTTTACAAAAGTTCCCATCTATTTTATTATTGCATTTAGGGCAATTCATTGTTTTCACCTCATAATATATTTAAAATTAATTGATCTAATTCATTTATAGGAGAATTATCGTTATAAAATTCATTTTTATTTAAAATCATTATACATAGAATTATGAGTTCTATTGATTTATCATCGTGGTATAAGTCAATATACATATTTAAACTACGTATATATCCGTGCATCTCTAATTTATCTGTATTTATTTTTTTGCTATTAATAATATTTTCTAATTGATTTATATATTTTTTGGCAATATTTTTATCATATAAAATTAACTCCTTATTAGATATTAATTCTTTATAAATAGTTTTATATTCATTATCAAAATTATAATCTCTGTTGACTCTTGACATATTATATAAATTATAATTAGGTATATCACTTCCAAGGAAATTAACCATTAAATAAAATGGAAATAAAAAATTTTTTTTATATCCTAGTTCTTCAATCATTTTTATACCAGTGAAGGAAAAAAAGCTATTATAGATATTATTATTATTTATCATTGAGTAAAAAAGTGTAGTTTTATAAAATAAATTTTTTTCACGCAATAAATACTCTTTTCCATAGGATAAAGCAAACTTTTTTTCATTTTTTTCTAATGTTTTAATATAGTTTTTGTGAATATCATCTATATTTTTATTTGAAAAACGGTTAATTTTATCAATTTTAATTTTTTCGCTTCTCCAAATACAATTATATAATACTTTTAATAATTCATCATTATTTTTATCTTTTAAAAGTCTATAACTTATAAAAAGAGAATAGTTAATAGTTTTATTAACATTCTCCCATTTTTCATTTAAATATGAATATTTTTTTCTGTTAATATACGGCAATATTGCGTTTAAAAACTCAGTAAATTCAGTATTGTTATAGTAAAATTTAAAATCTTCATATGATGTTATTATTTTGTCTGCCATTTTATTTAATTCACTCCATAATTTCAAATTTAATTTTAAATATATAAAACTTTTCTATATTTTTATCAATTTTTTTTATTTTTACATGATCTTTTTCAGTTATTATTACGTAATCAATATTATTTTTTTCTATAATTTTGTCGATTTTTACAAAGTCAATATTATAAAAGTCTGAATGATCTCGTTTTTCATATATTATTATTTTATTTGGATTGTAATTATTTATGCTGTTTTTTAGTGAAATTGGATTTTCAATGGATGTAAAAATAAGTATATTTTTTCCTTGTATCATATTAAAATCAATAATTTCATTATTAAAAAAACTACATAATTTCAACGGTTTATGAATTGCAAAAGATATTTTTTTGTTATAGGTGCTTAATTTTTTAACAATTTCATCTTTTT
>JGI24712J26585_10001889_pt1 | contig 17564 bp, 15 predicted proteins | sample BioPla3DNA2_FD_26585 | JGI IMG/M metagenome (IMG submission 26585) | reverse complement strand
TGAGAAAAACCTAATGTCTGGAAACCCTTTATTTATCAGTGTTTTGAACACTCCTATTTCTCAGCTCTTGACATCAATACTACGCACTCAACGTGCCTTGAGGATACAATAAGTATGCCGCCTGAAGCTGAGGGTCCCTTGGTGGCAGGATGTATTTCGCCGAGCTACAGATTTATTAATTTTCAACCTCCAGTATATCCAAATATCTATCTACAACGTAAGAGTTCTGTCGGAGCTTTTTGAATATTTCTCTTTCAGTCCACCAGTCCACATCTCTGCTTTCTTGTAACTTACACAAATGGTCAATGAGTTGTGTGGTTATACCAGATGTTACGGCTAGAAAAAAACCATTTGCATTATAATAATCCAAAGTATCTCTTATATCACGGACATGCGATTTATTTACTGATTTTTCGTAAGCTTTACATTGACCAATGATTAAAGCTGTACCATATTTTCCTTCACTTTGCATATACTTTTTATATATTAGTAAGTCCCTACCACCATCTGCATTATTTGATTTTCCAACCAATCTCACCCTTTGTATCATAACTTCAGTTTCTAATAAATCAGAAATGAGTTCTTCAAATCTCCCGGGATTCACTGGATACCGCCATTTAAATAACCTATTAAAATGTAGTATCTTGTGCCATTATCTATAACTAATAACGAAATACCTTTTTCACAATCAGAGTAATATTGATGCTCTTCTCTTGAAAAATTATTACAACATTCGTTGTCTTTAAAATACTTTAAATATTGTAAATTAAATTTTGCATCATCTCTAATTAAGCTGAACGAACCAATCAAATTTTCAAATAAAAACATACAAAAAGTATATAATGAATAGATTTCTTCAACTACTTGTTTCAAATCATTTACAGTGAGATTTTTATGTATCTCATTAAAAATTATCGATGCTGCGTTTATCTCAAGAGGACCAAAAAGATTTAAGTAATTGACATACACATTTTTGTGAAATGTGCATTTTAGTAAAATCGACATCATATTTGCATATAAGACGTATAAGTCAGTTTTGTCTCCATCTGCAAACATTCGTGTTATATGCCACGAATTAATTGCTCTAATATCATCTTCTGATTCGAATTCATAGTCAACAGAAAATATAAATGGGCAATAACTCCCATAATCGTTATGAACAAAAACGTTAAAATAGTTATACGATGTCATAAGCTCTATTTTTATTCCAAGTGCCTCTGATCCATCTATAACAACTTTTTCAATTTCTCTATGAATTGAATTAATAATATCATACTCGTGTACAAGCTTACTAATGGCTCCATCAAATTGTTTTGAAAATGATAGATTTTTAAGATCTTTTGCGTCGATCCAGCACCCTGAATTACTAGAATATGAAAGAGAACGTAATTCTGTATTATAAACAATACACCGTTGATTATTCGATTCATTGTCGAAGAAAATATCTGTTGTTTCTATAGTTACGTTAAGTGTTTTACATTTTTCTACTAATAAGTTAATCTGATTGTCTACATCCGTTATTTCGCAATTGGGTAACTCCCAAATTATTTGATTATTTATTTCGGATTTTTGCTGTAACAATATTTGATTTTCATGTCTTATAACAGCAGCTATAATCATATGCCGCCCCCCTTAAGTCTCTCATATTGGCCAGGCAGACTATCTAAGTTAACTATACCACTATCCAGTCGGATGACTTTTGCAAGATTACGTTTAATGTCCCAGCCTAACTGCCGCTGTTCCTCAGCCTTAAGCCGTTCAAACTCTTTAATTAAATAAGTTTTGAATTCAGGGCTGATCCACATTCCGAATTCAAATGCGATATCTTTGTAAGCGTATGTTCCGCCATATCGTCCGGTCGTCGCTTTCAAGCCGATTGCATTTGTTTTGCAACCTATTCCTTGACGCTAATCTTATAGCTGTTCAAACCAGCTTGACTTTTAATTATGGCGAATTCGCCATAATTAAAACCAGAGTTATGCATCTGTTCCCATATGCCTAAAAATTCAACCGTATTTCGGTTGCGCAGTCAATCCGAAATAAAAAATCACCGTCTTTTGCTTTGATCATATCCGTTAGGGAAATGTAATCTTTATCTTCAATTGTAGTCACGGTAATCTGCGTGCCGTTTACAAAAATTTGATTTGTCATGGGTTATTCCCCCTGCCTTTTGTCTTTACAGAAATCATTTTTTCGCTAAACAACCGTCATGCAGATGAGCTTTAATCTAATCATCTATGCTAAAATCCTCTTTGTAAAGACTTACAACCTCATACACTTTTTCCAAATAATCTTCTTTGGTGGTTGCTCCGTCGGTAAAATGCTCGTAAAGCCATTCAAGGCCTCCGCGCATATATTGATGGAATAGTTCTAAGTTTTCAGCCAATTTTTCAAGCTGCTCATCTTTCCTGAAAGCGCGATCAATTTTTTCATCGCTGGACAACTCTGTAGAGTTATCCGCAAGCATTACAAGTCGAAAAGCAAAATCAAGATCTGCCTGGTGATTGATTATTTGCGATGCCAAAATACTATAAGTATCATTTGAAGAATTATCTTCAGCAGCTTTCTTGTTATATGCCAATCCTATTAAAGGCGCAATAGCATAAATGTCGACGGCTGTATTTATTATGCCTGCAGCTTTTGCTGTCTTATCAAGCCTATTTGTTGTTGCACTTAAAAAACGTATATATGTAGCATGCTTGCCTTTAAGTTCGTAGTCATTATTAAACATTACATAATCCTCCTTATGACCGAATTGGTATCGGAGTTGTTAATTTTCTCAATAAAATAACTACATCCAATTTTGTCCTCTAAGGCAGGTCTTGCATACTCCCAATCTTTCTGCATAACCATTAAAATAACTTGCTCTGCAATTTCAGGAATGATTCTGGAGATATTGTTTATATGGATTTCGTCTGCATTAGAGAACGGGGCATCCATAACAAGAGGATATGGCTCAGTATTAACGGGAATGTCCTCATCTTCTGTGACATCGTTTCCTTTGTGAGCTTTTTGTCTTGCTAAATCGACCAAACCAGAAATAAAAGAAAAGTTTTTAACAGCTTCTAAGCCCTTACTCTCGTCAGTTTTCACTTCGTCATTATCCAAAAGTGTCATTAATACAATTTGATAGCGGTCATTAATGGTAACATGACGTTTTCCGTGATACATCTTTTCAAAAATGTTGTTTACGCTTTCCAGCAAGCGCTCCTTTACTTCCTTTTCCTGCTTGTCATAGCCGGCTTTTAACCATTCATATACAGCTTTTGCATAAGCGATACATTTTCTTAACCTCTCGTTTTTATCCGACACTATGGTCAATCGTTCAATAGTTTTTTCGATTTCGGCTATTTCTTTTTCTGTAGCACCGATATCGGAAGAAATCTTCAAGAGCAGCTCTCTCTTGTCTTTTAAAGTTTTCTCGTTTTTCTGGTAGTCCTGCTCAATCTTAGCAACATCAATGTTGCCTTGAATTTTAGCACTTACATTTTTTAATTCGTCCATCTTTTCGCCCAAATAATTTCTGTTGTTACGATATTCTGTGTGATTTTCCAGAATAGTTTCACAAAAGCTTTGGGCTTCCTTCAAATAACGCTTATATGTATCCTTGGTGGTGTGCAGAATAGTACCTAAGTGTTGGGGGGGCAGCAAGCTCTGCTCAAACAATATGTTCTCTCTTGCCCCTTCGTTTTTGCTCAGATCACAGCCGCATATGCATTTTTTCCTTTCCAATATAAAGTCAATGGCTGCTGAACGCATATGAGGAATGCCCTCACCGCTATATTTTGCTTCATCAATAACCTTCATGGCACGATGAATAAGTGGCGTAGCAAAGAATTTTATTGCTCCTGCTGTAAAATCCTTGACGATGCGGCTTTCAGTATTCTCAATATTCTTAGTGATTTGAATAATATCTTTTTCTAGTGAAAGTTTTTTGTCCTGATTATGCTTCTCATCTTTGTTTGCAAGTATTTGAGCGGAAAGTTCCTCTTTTCTTCTTTCATAATACTCTATTTCATCTTTTACTTCGTTTTTCCTTATATTTAGTGTATCTAACCTTGTCTGGGCATCGGTAAGGTCATTTTTTAGCTTATTATTTTTTTGATCGCTGCCAACGTCAAGCTCTTTACTGAATTTGGCTGTGACAGAGGAAGCCTTATGAGGGTCTAATCTGTCTTTTGCTTCACCGATAACATCTAAGCCCATCAAACCTCTGACAGCCGCGACGACATCACCGCGATTGTTAATATCTGCTATGCGCTCACCATCAAAGAAGAAATAATCCGATAATGCCTCTGGTAAAATCTTATTTATGGTGTTTTCACATTCATAAGAGGGGACAGCTTGTTGTTCACCATTATCTTCCTTGTATTGAATTTTCAATACAGATCTTTCTGCCTTGATTTTATCGGCATCGGATTTAGTAAACTTCTGTGTTCTTCGTATGGTAAACTCCTTATCTTCATGAATTAAGACAATTTCAACGTACACCTCTTGGGAAGTATATAGACCCATTGCCCTTGCTACTTCAATATTAAGAACATCACGGGTCTTAAAGTTTACCTTTTCATATAGGCACCACTCAAATGCCTGAATCAGTGTGGTTTTTCCACTTGTGTTGACACCTAGGATAACCGTTACATTTTTCTCTTTATCGGTTGAAAAGAGAATCGGCGGTTGCGCACCTTTGTATTGACGGAAGTTATTAAGCGCAATACTCTTAATTATCATTTTTGTCTACCTCCGCTTCAATCAATTTCCGGATTCGCTCTACCATTTCATTATCCTTGTACTTTTTAGTTTTGTGGTTTTCTCTCTCCATGAGATAAATTCGATTTTTCAATATCTTCAAGCTATCCGGGTTAAGCTCAAGCTTTTTGTCATTATTAGATTCCATAATCTTTACCCCCTATATAGTTCAGCTTATAAAAATTATCAATTTTTTCCTGCAATTTCGCTGTATCGGATGAGTTTTCCGCTAAGCTCGCAAAATCTTCCATTCTTTCGTATTCTCGCCTTATTAAGGAGTACTCGCTGTTAAGATAATCACTGTCGTGCATCGGCTCGTTGATATTTCTTGGTAAGGTTATAAAGTCATATATCCGTGCAAATGGCTTGTTGGGTGCTTTTCTCAAAACCCTACCTCGCCGCTGTATATATTCCTTTGGATTGGTGCTGCTTGCGAGAATAAACGCTGTTCTTATTCCGGGGATATTAACACCTTCATCCAGGCATCGAATAGCAACTAAAGCCTGAAGCATGGTACCATCTGCGAAATTCTCTTTTATCATTTCACGCTCGGCTGCATTTTCTTCTGAGGTAAACTTTGAAACCCTCATACCCAAGTTGTTTCCGAGCATATCAACAACTATCTCGATTTGTCGTTTTTCTTCCTCATCAATCTTGCCTTCAATATAGCTACTGTTCTCTACAGTTGTAGCGCCACAGTAAACTAAAATTTGATTTTCCGTTACATACTGCTCTTTTATGATTTTATAAAGAGCTTTTAATTTGTTCCTGGCTCCTGCAATAATCCTCGCTCTTTTTATCATCAGTGTCTCGGCAGGCTTCGGCATAGGCTCGTCTTTTTTTGAGTTCTGCAATATCTTTATAATTTTTTCGGTAAGCTCATTATAGGCTTCGAGCTCATCGTCATCGAGATATATCGGAATCGGGTGATAGTAATAGGGGGTAAGCTTATCTTCTTTAATCGCCCGTGCCAGAGAATATTCGATACACTTGTTGCCAAAATAATCTTTCAATTTTTGTGTACCTTCATCATCGTGATGCCGTTCTAAAGTTGCAGATAATGCCAAACGATACTTAAATACTTCTTTCATACATTCAAGCTGCTTTTTGGCGCCAAAATTATGCGCTTCATCGACCACTAAGCAAACATTCCCCTTTAGCTTATCGATTTCCTTCTGCATATTTTCAGATGCAAAAGTTGCATTAGTTGTGACAACACAGAAATTTTTTATAACGCCCAGCTTAAAATCACTGATCAAGTTTTTGTATTTTTTCTTCCAGTCATATCCTGAATAGCAAACAAGAGGCTTAATCCCAAAAGCCTTAATATCTGTTACCCATTGCTCGACAAGATGCTGATATGGACAGACAATGAATACCCCAAGATTAGATTTTACTTTATTACATAAAACCTCTAAAGCACCAAGAGCGGTATAAGTTTTTCCTGTTCCGGTTGCCATATCGAAGATACCACGATAATTTTCATTCTCCCATGAAATAATGGCATCGATCTGATAATCGTAAAACTTCACGAAATCGGGCTTACTTATCCAGCAGGTGTTTGGCTTACGTGAAATATAAACATCATCACCATATTCTTTTCTGTCAGGGTCTGTTACCGTTCCTTTACGATACCGCTTTATGATTTCATCCTTCACATTTGGAAAATCCATTGTGACAATGTTTGGCTCAACATTATTCCAAATGGCAGTAAACGCATTTTCTTTCGAGGCTACACGGTCTTTTTCGTCATGCCAAGAACAAAAAACATCGATCGCTTCATAGTTAATTGTCATAGCTGTAGCCGACTCGTTCATAGACCCGGAAAAAGCGACCTTGTTACCTTCCGAGTCTGCAATGATACCCATTTTTTCATGATACATACCAATTTGGCCGTTTTGCTCGGTTAACGCAATTTTTACATCTAGCACGCCATCTGCAATTAAACTTGCTAAGAGATTTAAACGATCTTGCTCTATGTCTGTATTTACGCTATGAAGTTCTCGAAGCAAAGCATTTTCGATAATTTTTTCTCGTAATTCATATCCTTTTTTTATAGCTTCAATATCTTCATCGGAAAGGTAAGGGGAAGCTACAAGCTGGATAGTCCCCCCGTTTTTAACCAGCCCTAAAATTCCCTTTGAAATCTCAGCCAGAGCAGAGGAGGAGAAAAAACCAACTGCTCTTTTATATGTAACAGCTTGTTTTAGTAAAGGGATATAGAAATCCTTTGCTACATTGTCTATTAAAGAGCGGTATTCTCTTTTCAATTCAACATCTCTTAAGCTCACGGACCTACCTCCAAAACCCCTATTTATAGTCTGACAACATAGGAAACAAGGCTCCATTTACAAAATGATAATACTTTCGTAAAGCGTTTGAGATGTTTCCATTTGTGTCTTTCATTTCGGCTTTTATTTTTAGCAAGGATTCATACATTCTTCTATCGTCCGATACAATATAGTCAAGCGAAGTTTTAAAGTGCCGTTCAATCATCCGCGCTTTATTCACTCTTGACCGCACAGCCTTGACTTTACTGACTATATTATCATCTTCAAGTAAATATTTCTCAAATTCTTCTTCTCTCACTTCATATCACTCCTAACCGTTCTCGTAAATATGTTCCAAGGCTTGTCTAAGCTTTGCAAAATCATCATCAGTATTGAAGTAGCTTACACTAAATCTAACTGTCCCAGTAGGGAAAGTGCCTAAAAACCTATGCGCTGATGGCGCACAGTGAAGACCTGTTCTTACCTCGACACCCAGTTGGTTTAGTATCTGTCCGATATTATCGCTACTATAGCTATCAAAGACACAGGATACGATGCCAACTGTATTCGCAACATCGGAAGGAGTGATGATTCTGATGTTATCAAATTCACTTAAAACAGCTATTAGCTTACTATGGTTTTCTTTTTCTTTCGCATAGATGCAATGAATTCCTGTTTTCTTGATCCAATTCAAAGCCGCATATAGCCCGGCTATTGCCATTACGTTTTGACTGCCTACCTCGTATCTTTCTGGGATTGTGTCAGGTACATTTAGATTTGCGGAATCAAAGCCCGCACCACCATAGATAAGAGGCTTAGGCTTGATATCTCCATTGCATATAAACCCTGCGATGCCAAAGGTGGCGTATAATGTCTTATGGCCGGCAAAAACCACAAAATCATATATATTACTGCTCAGATCCATATCGATAAGGCCTGCAGTCTGGCACATATCAATTACATTTATTGAGCCGTATTGGTGCGACATTGTGCAAATCTTGGTTATAGGCGCTACCACACCACATACGTTACTCGCATGACTTATAATAACTATATTAGGCTTGTTCTCCGCAAACTGGTATTTAATCTTCTCTAAATCATAGGTTAGATTTTTTTCGTTTACAGACAAGGTAATGATGTTTAGTTTATATAATCCCTGCAGATAGTTGATTACCCTTGTAACCGCATTATGCTCAAAGGGTGAGATATAGATGTTATAGTTATCTGTTATGGGAAGGCCCTGCAAAACAACGTTGATTGCTTCCGTTGCCGATGGGGTAAATACTACTTTTTTGGCAGGGCAGTGAAACATCTCCAACAATAGATTTCTCGTATCTTGAATGATTTTACTTGTGGAGTNGTTTTGTCCACGGCCGGAGTTAAGTCCCGACTTACGATAAAATTCATCTACAAAGCTATACACTTCTTCCGGCTTCGGAAAAGTTGTAGCAGCATTATTAAAGTAAGCTGTTTTATCCAAATGTCATATCCCTCCCTTGCACATCTTTTCAATAAACTCCATTAGGATTTGTCTTTTTTCTTGTTCAGGAATTGACTGACCCATTTCATCGAGAGCTGTGGCTATCTCGTTGTAAAGTAGCTTTCCTCTGTCACTGTAGGTTACCTTGTCAAACGACTTAACTACCTCTATGCCATCCTTTCCGATAAACGATATTTTGTAACTATTTGCGCTTACTGCAGAATTATCAATTTGTGCAGTGGTTTGGTCATATTCTAAAACTGATTTTTTAATCTGCTCCAATTCTGTTATAAATTCAGAAATCGTATCTACCGTCCAATCGTCAATTCGCAGATCGGTAACTGCTTTTGCAAGCCTTTCTATGAATGTCTTTTCATCATTGCCAATACTGCTCATTAGTTGCAATACCTTATGTTCTTCATTAGGGAATAAGTAGCTCAGCGTAGTAGGCTTCAATCTTTCAATAAAATCTTTGATAATGGATGTCAATGTAGCATTATCAGCCTGGTCGGTCTTAAAAGTGTCTTTAACATCGTTTATCAGATGTTTAATGAGTTCACTTTTAGCGCGATCAAAGGTAGATTTTGCACTTTTAATATTGTCAATGATGTCAACAGTAAATTCTTTAAAACCGAAAATATCAAACAGCTTCTCGAACAAATACTCTCTTGCGTTGATATCGGTCTGCTTTAAGCTCCCGATAAATTTTACTTGTGCAGAGGATATTTTTTCAGGTGAAACGTCTTTTCCTTTGTAGTTAGTCTTTAACTCCTTTGCATACTTAGGCAGGCTCATGTACCAGCGTGACATAGCTGACACAACATAAGTAAATGTGTTATAATCCTTTTCTTTTGAAATAATATAGTCTGAAAATAGGGCTTCCAGGCTGTTAATATAGGTTGACTTATCCTCATTCCAATTCTCCATAAAGGCAGTAAAAGCCTTAGGATTTTCATTGATACTATTTAAAAGATCTGCCGTAATTTTTACTTCTTCGTTTCTGTTCTTGATAACAAGATACTTTTTGAAGAAATGAAGAACAACTGCAATGTAGATGGGTATAACCCCTTTTTTTAGGCCATAACCGAATTCTGGCAGAGTCAATCTATCGTACAAATCTTTGAAATTTCGCCCCTCGTTTGCATTGGCTCCATTGAAAAACTCTTGTATCACGCGTAGCGTATTTGCCATATTCTCATCTTCAGGCGTAAGTGTCAAAACAGGCTTCACCTGTTCGTTTGAGAGAATGCCAGTCTGTATCAAGGTACTTCTCATAAATGAAACATCCTGGCCTGTTCCGGTAAGCCCTAAATTTACATTCAACTCGTTTTCAAGTAGACCCGAAATAAGCTTACTTCTGCTGTTGATTGCCACGGTCGGCAAAGTATTCTTATTTATGGATTCGTTATTGATAATAGGAGTGTTTGGATAAGTTTCTGCACAAATTTCCGAGAGCTTAGCAGAGATTTGTGCCTTTCTCTTAAACGGCTGTTTTTTGCCGTTCCAATAATATTCGGCTTCTCCTGTTTCCGGTCGAGTAAAGTTTAAAATATATCTGCCAATAACTTCTTCTAAATCCTCAATATAAATATCATATTCATCAGAGAGAAGCTCATCATCAGAAACCATGTCCTTCAGGATAGTAACTGCATTATACTCAAATGCTATTTTTTCAATATCTACAAAACGTACAGGTACCACAAAAATAATTCTATTGTGGTTGCAGTTGCCGCTTTTGATAGCATTTCTGACTTGTTCAATTTCTTCGTTGCTACGAGGAATAATTGCATACACTACACCATCTGCGCTTAGGTTTTCAATCTTTTTTCTCCAATCTGTAACAGAGAAAAACTCCAAGCTGTCAATAAAGGTGAAATCAAAGTATCTTGTGATCTCCATTTCATCATTATAGGCAGTAGGATACATATAGCTATCAAAAGAGAACTTATTCAGGATGTCTTTTACACTCAAAGTCTGCTTGGTCTTTTCAATAACGTTCTGAATCTCAGCACCAATGTCAACGCCAGAGCTTTCCTTGATTTTCAGATAGCCGTTGCTTCTCTTAAGGTATATAATACACTCTTTTTCAATAAGCTCAGCAAGCACATCATCTATAACTTTAACATCGGGAACGCTATCTCTAAAGGTGTCTATGATTATGTCTTTAATTGGGGACAGTTTTTCAAACTGCTCCACAATGTAGATGAGCGAAATAGTTTTAACTATTTTTGTGGCAAGGGAACCCTCATCGAGCTTCTGAAGAACCTTTGATGTGGTTTCATAAAGCTTGTGGATCTCGCTTGTATAAGGCTCTTTTCGCAAAAGCGGCTCAAAATAATCATATACATAATCTGGGGTAAGCATGGGAAAATCACCCTTCGCATCTTCTAAAAATGCGGATAGGGTGTGCTTGTTATCCGATGATAAAAATGTAAACAGTGTTCTCTCGTTCTGTGCTACCTTTTCGGAGAGTCTTGGGAGGATAAAGGTTGAAATCGGATGCAACGGATAGCATCCCATAACTGCAGTTTGAGCTGCGATATCATCATTCTTTTCAAGTATACCGTTTGCCTTAAAACGCTCAATCAAGCTTTTAAAGCGTGTTTCATTCTTTTGGCAGTAATCAGCCCAATAGTCCTCATCTTTCTTTATAACGGCAGAGATGATCTCATACATCTGAGAAAAATTGTTATGCAGATAAATATGCTTAAACCTGCCAGAAACACCTCTCCAACCGTCAACCTTATCCTTTGGTAGGTTTTTATCAATGTAGTTTGCAATATCCTTATGAGAAATCAGCATCAGGTGCATTTGCTTGTCACCGCTGCGGTCACACTTTTCCGCAAAATCTTGTAGTAGCTTTATATCGCTAATCGTAGTATTGGCAATGCTTGCCTCTAAATATTTGCTAAATTCATCATAAATGATGTATACACCGTTAAAGCCTTCGTCTTTTAGTTTATCTACGACCTTTTCATATAGCTCTACTACATCAAAGCCGAGAAAAGGGTTAAAAGCACTACCGGATGTGAGGGTCGGATAGAGTATATTAAACTTTTCATACGCACTCACATTGTATTCTTTTAAGGAAACAATAAAGTCATCGATCGGTACATTCAGCTCCGAAATAAACTTATTGTATGTGTCCTTGTAATGATTTTTCCATAGCTCTATGGTGTTGACTGCCGCCTTAAAGTTAGTTTCAGGCATTAAGCCTGTCAAGTTTGCATTTTTAAGAGCCAATTGTAATGCGCTCAAAAAAGACTGTGTAATACTTGTGCTGCTTCCACTTACAATAATTGGGAGCAATTTTTTATCGCTGTTTATGTAGTCTGTAATAAACCCATACAGTTTCGGATTATGTTCCTTTATTTTATTCAAAAGCAACTCGAACAAAGCTATGTCTTTCTTAAAAAGAAGCGACATGAGCATGAGTACGATGTGCGATTTTCCTCTGCCATATGCTCCAATCAATATTCTTGCTCGGCCTCTGTCCGGCACACTGGTGCTAAGCATAACATCCTCAATGACGTCAATAGACGACATCGTAGGAATAAAGCTTTTTACTTTATTTTCATTATTTAAATCATATGCGATATTGATGGATGTTTGAAAGCCCTTCTCCACCCATATTTTCTTACCGATCATACTCTATCTCCATTCTTAGAGGGTCTGTTTATCTGTTGATTGCGTCGTAGTATTCTCTGACACACCCTAAAAAGTCAAATTTTCTTTCAATGTCTATATAGTCAAGCCCGGCTGTTCGGACAACCTTGATATAACCCATAAGTTCAAGTTTATTAAGCAGACTGGTAAGCGTAATAATATCAAGGTTAAACACTTTGCCAGCGTTACATTTATCATTTTGAATAGATGATATCTTTACTTGATCCTCTCCTTTAGCTTGATCAACAATAACCGCAAGAACTACAAGCGGATGTATGCTATCAAGCTTAGGTACGCTTTTTTTATATGTCTTCGTTTTTTTATTTGCAATATCAACAAGCGACAACTCACCGAGAGGGCAATCTATATTGCTTTCAGGATGCACCTTGCCAGGATTTGATTTGATCCTGGGTACATAAGTGCTGATAATACAGTTAAAATCATCATCTAAGGAACGTTCAGAGACCTCTGATCCGTTCAGCATAATGTACGTATTGAGCTGCTTTACAAAATCATCTCTAGTAAACTCGTTGCGGTTGAACTCGTTAAAAAAGTAATACCATGCTGTTGCATCAGGTTCGTTAGTTGCTAGCTTATAGTGCAGAAGCCACAGCGTACCGATTTCTTCGATGTATCTGTCGTTCTCATAAACAATTTCACCGAAAGGAGTAAGGGTTTGATATTTCTTACCCTGAGGGGGCTCGGCAGTAAGCCCGACTGCTTGTAGCCAATACCGCAGGGACTTAACCATATTTGCACCTATGCCTAAAATATCCATAGGATTTCCGTTGTCGCCCATAAAAACTGTTCTATCACGGACAACATTTTTCATTCCTTTGTATAACCAGCCTTTTCTTATGAAAAAGGTATCATGTGCTCTAAATCTCATATTTACTCCTTTGTCTTGAGGTATTTATCCATCATGCAACCTCCGTCGAGGTATTTTGCCGTAACACACATTTTGCAGCGCTTACACTTGCTATCACTGATACGGTACTCCTCACCTACAATTGAAATAGCTCCAAACCTGCACAGCGATTCGCATTTTAAACATTTGCGGCAAGCATTGAATTTTCTCACCTGATAGCCGACCATTCTTTGCAAATCATCATGATTTGCCACATTCATGGTTTTAATTTTCACAGCATAATCATATCCATCCTGAGAAAATGGCTGAACAGATAAAATCGGCACATTGGTTTTTATGTCTAAAATAATGGTTTCATTAATTAGCTTTCGTCCAAGTTCCTTGGCAATCTTGCCAAAGGGCGTCAGTAAAGCCAAAAAGCCATCATCAACCGGGTGATTAAGTTTATATACTTTTGCGTTGTCCTCAGTTGTGCAGTTTGTAAATTTGATTTTAACGTCTTCCGCAGCAGCAATACCATTACCGCCCTGACGAGCTTTCCACTTACCGCTGTCAACATAGACCTCTGCATCAGGTTTGCCGATCTTTACAGCGAAATCTATCAAAAACTTACGCCATTTTTCAGCTTGCTCCGGCATATAGATCCGGGACAAAAATTGCGCTCTTTCATTATTGTTCGGACAACACCAACATCCCACCCGGTCATAGCCGAGCCTGTAAGCATCGTTGAAATCTATACCTTCACCTAATATGTAGAGCCAAACATCGAGGTCTTTCCAATGAAAAATTGGGGATGCGACCTTTTGCTTTTGTATCTTTACTGACTCGGCGTTATTCTCTACTCTGTTATACTTACTGCGGCTCACAGATTCGTTTTTGCGAATGCCGTAAAAAGTCAAAATATCCATGTCACGATACAGACTGTTCAGTACACGGGTAATAGGTCCTGTCTTAAACATAGAACAGCACCAGCGGAGCATACGGGCAGGGGGGCCAATGTCCTCGCAAACCTTATAAAAGTCTTGTTCCTTGTTTTTTGCCGTCTTAAATATGGCTTTGGGATTGTTTTCCCTGAACCGCTTAGCATATTCAATGGTCAGGGGAAATTCAAGGGTAGTATCGCCGAAGATATGTACTAAGCTTGGATTACTTAAGGCTCGTACAGTTAAATCAGCGGTAACAGTCGAATCCTTGCCACCTGAAAACGAGATTACTATATTCTCGCTTGGGTATGCTTTGGCGGTGTCTCTAATAAACTCTGTTGCCTCATTAAAAATGTAATGCAGTCTTTCAGTGTTTGCTTTTATAAACTTACCTATAGCTTGATCAAAAAAGTCATAGCTGTTTTGATCTTTGTATTTTTCAAGCAGCTCTACAATTTGGTCAACAGAACGCTTTTTATACGCACTGATTGGGATTATTTTCGATTCACCGTCAATGTAATAACGGTTATCTGCCGCCCAGACAGTTTTGTTTATGTATTCAAGTGGTTTTGCGGTCAATATTTCAATCAGCAACCGTTCTTCAGGAAATACTGGACGTAAATCAGCACATAAATAAGAAGTTTCTTTTCCGCATAAAGGACAGACGTTTTTATCAATTCTGTTTGCTGATTTTATGATCGGCGTCTTGCAGTCGTTGCACCAATAAATCATAATAGGAGTATCCTGTTCAGTAGCATTACCGCAAATCTCGCAGGTTTCACTATTTGTTTCCCTGCTACAACTTTTGCACCACATGACAAAACACCCCCTTACTTCTTCTATTTTATCAGGCTTGCCGTCCTATTAGATTGACAGCAGAGCGAATGAAATATTAGTCTTTTTCATACTTTAAAATATCTCCGACGCTGCATTCGAACAATTCACAAAGCTTATTGAGAGTTTTATAATCAACCCGCTCCATCTTGTCGTGGTATAGGTTTGAGATTGTAGTTCTGGCAAGCCCTGTTTTCTCATGCACATCTTTTATTTTGTATCTTTTTTCACCCATCAGCACGGATAATCTGCAATGTATCGACATCACACGCGCTCCTTCTATAAAATCACAAAATATATTATAACAGATATTCGTCGAAAAATAAATAGATATGGATACATTTTTAAATCATATCTGTATAAACCATATCTGTATAAACCATATCTGTATAAACCATATCTGTATAAAACCTTTATTCTCAATAAATACGTCTATCACAAATCTGCCAACACTAAAACCCTCAACTGCACTGAGGATTTTAGTCTTAACAGCTGCTATCTTCAGGCAGGAACAGTTTTTTAGCTGTCCCTGCCCTGTGTTAATCAAAGTATGAAACCCGCTGATTCATCACGATTCCGGATTTGAATTGGATCTCTATAAGATCATCCTTAACGGCCTTTATGCTCTGCAGGAGCCTTCTGACCAGGTCGTTGTCAAACTCCCTGACCTCACAGGTGGTTTTCTTCAGACAGGCGTCCATATCGTCGAGCCTCTGCTGAAAATTTGCCGTCATTTTCTGCTCCCGCACCAGTTCCAGCTTTTTCTGCTTCAGGTCGTTAATCTGCTCCGCGATTCTTTTATATCTCTCGTCAAAATCCTCCGTGATGGCGCCTTGCTTTGCATTTTCCTCTATCAGAGCCAACATCTCGCCCTGCAGCTTTTCGATCTGCCCGTCATATTCGGTGGGCACATTTTTGGTGGAATAGCTGCCGATGACACGGATTACGTTCTCGCGGAAGGCGCTGACAAACTCGCCGCGGTTTTCCACGACGCTGTTGATGGCCGTCATTATTGCTTCATGCAGGACATCCTCCTTGAACGTGGGAGAGTGCTTGCAGTTCCCGGTTCCGTTCTTCAGACGGTTCTCGCACCGCCACACAGCGGTTTTCTGGCCGTATTTCGACCATACCTGCCTGCGGTAAGGCAGACCGCATTCCTTGCATACCATAATGTCGGTCAGGGCAAATTTGGAGCTGTATTTGCTTTTCTCCTTCTTTTCCTTTCTGGTGACTGCGGATTTATTCAAGCTTGCCCGTCTCGCTTTTTCCTCCTGCACCTGGTAGAAAAGCTCCTTGGGAATAATGGCTTCATGGTCATCCTCTATGTAATACTGGGGAACGATGCCGTTATTCTTCACCCGCTTTTTGGTGAGAAAATCGATGGTATAGGTTTTCTGCTGGAGGACATCGCCCATGTATTTTTCGTTGCTCAGCATCTTGTCGATGACGCCGGGACACCACTTGGTTCGTCCGGTAACGGTTTTGATGCCCTCAGACTCCAGAATCTTAGTAATCTGTATGATACTGTTTCCTTCAAGGTAAAGCCGGAAAATCCGTTTGACCAGCTCCGCTTCCTCCGGTACGATGACCAGTTCTCCGTTTTTATCCTTAGTGTAGCCTAAAAATTTATTGTGGTTTACCGAGACAATGCCGTTCTCAAACCGTCTGACAAGACCCCACCGGGTGTTTTCACTCAGGTTCCGGCTTTCCTCCTGCGCCTGGCTGCTCAGGATGGTTATTAACAGCTCGCCGGTGCTCTCCAGCGTGTTCACGCCCTCTTTCTCGAAAAATACAGCGATATTCTTTTCCTTGAGCTTGCGGATGTTCTGGAGGCTGTCCACCGTGTTTCTGGCGAAACGGCTGACCGACTTGGTGATGATCATGTCGATTTTTCCGGCCATGCAGTCCTCGATCATGGCGTTGAAGTCATCGCGCTTTTTGGTGTTTGTGGCGCTTTTGCCGTCATCGGCATAGATTCCGGCGAGCTTCCAGTTGGGATTGCTCTTTATTTTCTCGGTATAGTAGGAAACCTGGGCTTCATAGCTGGTTTCCTGCTGCTCCAGCGTGGTGCTGACGCGGCAGTATGCCGCCACTCTCAGGGCTTTAAACTGGGGCTTGATGCTCCTGTCATACTCCGGTCGGGATGGTATGAGGGATATGTTTTTCTTTTTAGCTGTCGCTGTCTGCATCATTGCTTCTCTTCCTTTGATTAATATCCGGTTTCCATGGTTAATCCGTTTATAAATTCAAACACCAGCCGATGGTCGGCGTAGACTGTGATTTGCTTTATAACCGTCAGAAACAGTTCCTTATCAAACTCTGCGAGAAGCTGTCTGCCTGAAAACGCCATCTTCCCGCTATATATTCTGGTTCTTTTTCATAAGCTAATAAATAGTTCATAAAGTCTGAATACTTTGTATGTAATCCATGTGCAAGGTCGAAACCATTTCCTGTTATAATCAGTTTGCTCATATTCCCCCCTCCAAACCATGTTTAATTAAAGCCACTGTCAAAAATATCGAATGTCATCTATAAAATGCCCCAAAAAATCAAGCCAAAAAATGCACTTTTTCAGCCCGAATTCTGCTCATTTTTTGCTTCAAAACCACTACATATAGTGGTTGACCTGTCTCATTTGCCCTTCAAACCACAATTCGTCATCAGAACTATACTCTCAACGTGGCCCGAGCCGCTTGGATTGATGTCTTGAGCTGTTTTTTGAACCTTACGTTTACGGGAACATATCAATGGATTTTTGGCATTTTTCCCGAAAA
>JGI24712J26585_10001883_pt1 | contig 17584 bp, 11 predicted proteins | sample BioPla3DNA2_FD_26585 | JGI IMG/M metagenome (IMG submission 26585) | reverse complement strand
GCATCTCCCGCCCCGACGGCTATTATCCGGGACTCGGCGGGGAAATTCTGGCAAGATACCCGGAAAAGCCCGCCGAAGACGATTTCGCCCGTCCGGATATCATCCTCGTTTTAAGCGAATCTTATTGGGACGCCCGTCAGCTCCGCGGCGTTGAGTTTTTCAAGACCGGCGCCGATGACGCGGATTTCGGGTATTCAAAAGACCCGATGGAGCATTTCGACCGCATAGCGTCGGATGACGGCGTTATCTCCGGCAGTTTTTACACGACCGGTTTCGGCGGCGGCACGGCGCGGCCGGAATTCGAGCTTTTGACCGGACTTACCACCGACGGCCTGCCGAGCGGTTCGGTGCCGTATCAGTATATCAAATCCGACTTCCCCTGCCATGTCCGCGACCTTAAAGACGAGGGCTACCGCTGCGTCGGGCTGCATCCGTATCTGCCGAGCTTTTACAGGAGAAAATCGGTCTGGCCGCTGCTCGGCTTCGACGAATGCCTTTTCGCCGGAGAGCTTGAAGACATCTCCGGCATCGAGCCGCTCTATCGCGGCCGCCAAATAAGCGACTTTACTTTCGTCGAATATATAAAACACGTCCTCGAAAACCGCGAAGAAGAACAGCCCCTCTTTGTCTTCGCCGTCAGCATGGAAAACCACCAGCCGTATGAAAACAAATTCGCCGACGAAGAATTTACGATCAGAGCCGAGTTCGAAGAGGGCAGATACGGCGAATCGGTACAAAACGCCGTCTTGAATTTCACCCAAGGTCTCTGCGACGCCGACGAATCGCTCGCCCGGCTTTACGAATACACAAAAACGGCTTCCCGCCCGACGATGCTTATCTGGTTCGGCGACCACGCGCCGACTTTGGGCGCAAATCTTTCCGGATACGTCGCCGGCGGACTTGTCGACGACCCCTCATTCGTCTCGGCCGCCGAGCGGCAGATTACCCAGTCGACCCCCTTTCTCGTCGCCGCGAATTTCCCGCTTGCCGACAATCGGGTGCTGCATATGGGGAAAGGCAACAAAGTCACTTCATACAATCTTTTAAACGGCGCGCTCAAAGCCGCCGGCGCTCCCTCGACGCCGCTGGGCGGGTTCTTAGCCGACTACGCCGCCTGCCGTCCCGATTACAACATAAGGATGGGGATAACGCCGGAGGGAGAGCTTAAAAAATTTGTAAACGAGCATATTGTCATTACTTATGAAAGGCTGAAAAAAATCGAATAACCGGCGGGGCGGGTTATTCGTCCCGAAAATAAGTCTTTATTTAAGTTTTATATAATAAACGAAAGGAATTGCCATGCTGTTTCCGATTACCGCCCGCGACCGCGAAGAATACGAATCGATAAGAGAGCTGCTGCCGCCGAAGATGATTGACATCCACTGCCATGTCTGGCGCAACAGCGATATCGACAAATCGGGTGACGAAAACAAAGGCCCCCGCCGCACCGTCACCTGGCCGGACCTCGTCGCCGCCGAAAACCCGATAGAAGACCTTTTCGAGACATACCGGCTGATGTTCCCCGGCATCGAAGTGACGCCGCTGATTTTCGGCACCACCGGCGGCTCCTCCTCCACCCCCGAGTCCATGAAGCCGCAAAACCGCTACATCGCCAAAGTTTCAAAAGAACACGGCATTCCGGCGCTCTATTATTCTCATCCCCGCCAGAGCGCCGAAGAGCTTGAAGTTGCGATAAAAGTCGGAAATTTCCGCGGCATAAAGAGCTACCTCGACCTCTCCCCCGCCTATCTGCCGGAAAAAGAGATACGAATCTATGACTTTTTCCCGCCGGAACATTTTGAAGTAATCGACAGGATGGGCGGCATAGTGATGCTGCATATCCCGCGCCCCGGCCGCCTGGGCGACCCCGTCAACATCGCCCAGATAATCGAGATAAAACAGCGGTGGAAGCGGCTGCGCCTTATAATCGCGCATATCGGCCGCGCCTACTGCCAAAGCGACGTCGGCGACGCGCTTGAGCGGCTCTGCGCCTGCCCCGACTGCGACGACCTGCTTTTCGACTTCTGCGCGAACACAAACGCCGTCGTGATGCGTCAGCTTTTGGACGCCGTCGGCCCGAAGCGGGTATTGTGGGGCACCGACCTGCCGATTACCCGGATGCGGATGCGGCGGATTGAAGAAAACGGCACCTACATAAACCTCGTCCCGCCGGGAATGTACCCCTCCGAAGTCCCCGACCCGCACCTGCGGGAGGTCTGCGAAGAGGAAGCGGAAAAGATAACTTTCTTTATGTACGAAGAGATCAAAGCTATGAAACAGGCGCTGGAAAACAGCAAAAACGCCTCGCCCGCCGACGCATATGACATCTTCTACGGCAACGCGGCGAGGTTGCTTGAAATTGAATAAACACAAGACGCCGGCATTTCCGGCGTCTTTTCACGCCCGAACCTATCGCCAGTTTTTCTCTACCCCATAAATTTCCGCGAATTTAGCCCAACAAATGCCATATTTATTACAAAATATAATAATAATTAACTTTATCCCATTGCAATGAAGTAAAATATCATGGTATAATTGACTTGCGCCGAAAGGTGCAAGTCGAGAGTTTCACCGGAGGTGAAACATCTCCGCTCCGAAGTCAAGTGAATATCCGCTTCGCGGATATTCTGAGAGTTTCACCTTCGGTGAAACTCTATGCTCCGAAGTTTAGTTATTAATTATTTTTGCCGTATCGGTCGGCTGATTCTTTCACAAAAAATCTATTTTATATATCAAGGAGTTTGTCATGGTTCGCACTGATTTGCATGAGCTTCGCGGCTCTGCGGAGCTTTATTCGGAAAAAGAGGTAACCGTCGCCGGATGGGTGCGCAATATCCGCGCGTCAAACGCTTTCGGCTTCATTGAGCTGAACGACGGCTCGACATTCTCCTGCCTTCAGATAGTCATCGAGGAATCGAAGCTCTCGAATTACAATGATATTGCCTCCCTGAATATCGGCGCCGCCATTATAGCGAAAGGAATTTTCACCCTCACCCCCGGCGCGAAGCAGCCGTATGAGCTGAAAGCGACCGATGTCACGGTAGAGGGCGCGTCCGACCCGGAATACCCGATACAGAACAAGCGCCATACCCGCGAATACCTCCGCTCGCTGGCGCATCTGCGTCCCCGCACCAACACCTTCAACGCGGTATTCCGCGTCCGTTCCGCCGCCGCTTTCGCTATCCACGAATTTTTCAACAAGCGCGGCTATATTTACGTCCACACCCCGATAATCACGACATCCGACTGCGAGGGCGCCGGAGAGATGTTCCGCGTCACAACGCTGGATGTAAACGACCCGCCGCGGCTGGAATCCGGCGAGATTGACTGGTCTCAGGACTTTTTCGGCGCAGAAGCGTTCCTGACCGTCTCCGGTCAGCTCAACGGAGAGGCATTCGCGCAGGCGTTCGGCAAGATATACACCTTCGGCCCGACTTTCCGCGCCGAAAACAGCAACACCCCGCGCCACGCCGCCGAATTCTGGATGATAGAGCCGGAGATTGCTTTCGCCGATCTTTCAGACGAGATGCAACTCTCAGAAGACTTGGTCAAATACATAATCAATTACGTGATGGATAACTGCTCGGAAGAAATCGAATTCTTCAACCGCTGGAACGACAAGGAGCTGATTAAAAAGCTCAACAACGTCGTCTCCTCCGAGTTCGTGCGGGTAAGCTACACCGAGGCGATAGAAATCCTCCAAAAAGCAAAAGAAAGCGGCGTCAGCTTCAAATACCCCCTCGGCTGGGGCGAAGACCTCGCCACCGAGCATGAGAGATATCTCACCGAACAGCACTTCAAAAAGCCGGTGTTCGTCACCGACTGGCCGAGAGAGATAAAGTCCTTCTATATGCGGCTGAACGACGACGGAAAGACCGTCGCGGCGGCGGATATGCTTGTCCCCGGTGTCGGCGAGCTCTGCGGCGGCAGTCAGCGCGAGGAGCGGCTCGACGTACTCGAAGACAACATCCGCCGTCTCGGAATGGACGTCGAAAACTACCGCTGGTACAACGACTTGCGCCGCTGGGGCGGCACTCACCACGCCGGCTTCGGCCTCGGCTTCGAGCGGATGATAATGTACATAACCGGCATGGACAACATCCGCGACGTGTCGCTGTTCCCGAGAACCACCGGAAGCGCAGATTTTTGATTGGCGCTTCGCACCAATCAAGCGAGTTTCGGCTTCGCCGAAACGTCGCCGCCGGATAGTAAAGTCATAGCTTATGTTTTTTCTATATGAATTGAATAGCGCCGGAGGCGCTATTCGAGAGTTTTGCCTACGGCAAAACGTCTCCGCACCAAAGCAAAGTCGTTATCGGTGTTTTTTCTAAAGAAGATTTTGCTTCGCAAAATCAATTTATCTGAAAATAGCGCCAAAGTAAAGTAATTAACCGCAGAGCGGTTATTCAAAAATCTCTTTTATCAACAAATCCACCCATATAGAGCAGATAGGAGATTTCATGAAAAAAGCCCTGAAAGTCATCGCGATTATCGTAATTGTCATCCTGATACTTGCCGTTATAGCCGCCGTCGGATTCTCGGTTTTCATCGGTTCGGCGGTTTTCGACGGAATGACAAACTTCATTCCGAGAGATGAAACCGTTAAAAATCAATCGGAATACATCGGCGAATATGAAAAATTCGCGTCGGAAAACAAAGTCGTCGAAGTTAAAATCCCCTCCACCCGCGAAGACCATGAAATCCCCGCAATATATGTCGAAAAAGACGGCTCGAAAGGCGTCGCGGTACTCGTCCACGGCATGGGCGGGACGGGAAAATCGCTTACCTACATGATGCAAAATTTCCTCGACTTGGGTTACGGCGTCATCGCCTACGACCAGCGGAATTCGGGGGAGAACACGGCGGATCACAGCACTTTCGGGGTTCTTGAAAGTTATGACACTTTGGATGTCGTCGCCTACGCGCGGGAAAATCTCCTCTCCGGCGGAGAGCTGATACTCTGGGGAGAGTCCTACGGCGGCGCGACGGCGGCTATCGCTATGGGACGCGACGAGAGCGGCATCGACCGCCTTATCCTTGAGTGTCCCGTCGGCCGCGGCATTGACATGATTGAAAGCGAAATGAAAGACATCTCCGAACAAAACGGCATCCCGCTTTCCTATATGACTTCCTGCGGAGAGATTTACATGAAATTCAAACTCGGCATCAGTTACGCCGACATGAACCCGGCGGAATGGCTGAAATCGACGACAAAGCCGGTGTTGATCTCGAATTCCTCAATAGATGACGTCACTCCGGCATATATCGGAGACGAGCTTTACGCGGCGATTCCCCACGACAAAAAAATGCTTGTCACCACCGATAAATACGACCACGCCGAGTTTCCGTCAGAAGACCCGGAAGGGTATAAGCAGATGCTCGAAGAATTTTTAGCGTCATAGAATAGCGCCTCCTGCTGGCGCGCTGCGCCAGCTGCGAGTTTTGAATAGCGCCTCCGGCGCTATTCGCGAATATTTCCTGCGGAAATATATCGCCGCACCAAAGTTAAGTCATAATCGGTGTTTTTTCTGATGTAGATTTTGCCTTTGGCAAAATCATTTATTGAAATGTCGCCGCTCAAAAGTTTAGTGATTAATTCCAATGAATAACCATAAAGGAGGCTGCTTATTATGCATTGAATAGCGCCTCCGGCGCTATTCGCGAATATTTCCTACGGAAATATATCGCCGTTCCAAAGTTAAGTTATTAATACCGATAAATAAATACAAGGAGGCTGTTATATGCATAAACTATCCGTTTTTCTGATTCTGCTCGCCGTTTTGCTTTTTGCAGTCTCCTGTTCCGGGAAGGGCGGGGACGCCGAGACCGGAGATATTGACAACACGGCGCCCGCCACAAACGACGCGGGCGAAACCGCTGACGACGCCGGAAATGTCCCCGGCGATACTCCGTCACCCGAAGCGCCGCCGTCAACTTCCCCACAGGACACCCCCGCCGGCTGGGCGGGATATACCGTCATCCGCCCCGACTACGGAGTTTCGGATACGCTTATTTCGGCGGCGGTTGAACTGCGCAAAGCGCTTGCCGCCGGAGGGGCGGAAATCGACCTTTCGACCGACTATGTCGGCCGGAATGAAGAACTCCCGACATCCGGCAAAGAAATCCTCGTAGGACTTACCACCCGCGCGCTTTCCGAGACGACAGCGGCGGGACTGCGGTTGCGCGACTGGAGAATCAAAGCCGACGGTTCCGGATTCGTCGCCCTTTGCGGCGGCTCGGAAGAGGCGGTCAAAAACGCCTGCCTCTGGCTTGCGCAAAACTGTCCCGACGGCCCCGAACAGCTTCCGGAGGACGGTATGGAACACCTTGAAAATTATCAGATAGAAAATATCACCGTCTTCGGCAACCCCTTGGGCGAATATTCGCTTTCGGGAGCCGATGGCAGCCGCCGCGCCGTCGCGCTGATGCAGAAGAAAGCAGCGGAACTTGCCGGACTTTCGCTGTCTGCCGAAAAGAAGGGCGGACGGGTGATAAGCCTGATGCAGGATGAAAATGTCGACGGCTGGAAAGTCGACTGCACCGGCGGGATGATGGTCATCTCCGGCAGCGACGACGCGCAGCTCTGCGCCGCGGTAACCGCGATTTTCGACGGAGCCGCCGCCGGCGAGACCGCCTGGGACTATACCTTCGCGCCGACTGGAAAGGCGGTTTACGAGAAGCTGACGCAGAGCGTAACCGACACGGCCGGACTTGAAGCGGCGATAAAATTCCTCACCGACTCGGCGGCGTCGGGAAAGCTTTACCACATCACGATAAACCTCGCCCCCGGCGAATATGTCCTTCAAAAACCGATTGAGCTCACCGAAGAAACCCTCGGCTTTTCGACGGTCGCTTTCAGAGGGGAAGGAAAAGCCGTCATCTCCGGCGCTTTAAAGCTTTCCGGCGCGGCGTTTTCCGAAACACAGCTCGGCGGCGTCGCCGTTTACTCAGCCCCGCTGCCTCCCGAACTTACGGCGGAAGGCGGGGGATGTTTCCGCGACGTCTATATCGGCGCCGACATCATGAGCGCAACGCGGCTGACCCGCCCCGTATACCCCTATGACGGCTCATTTCTCACCTGCGTCCCGGAAGGCCCGACCGAATACTCGGAAGGCTCGTCCGTCATCCATTCGTCAACCCCGCTCGACGACATCGGCGATCTTGCCGGCGTTCAGATGCGGATGTACAACTACTGGGACGACGACAGGCTGTCCGTCAAAAACATCGACTACCCGAAAAACGAAATCACTTTAGGCGCCGAAACCGGCTTCAGCCTCTATTCCGGTCACGGCAGCGGCGGAGCGAAATTTCATTTCGAGAACGTAAAATCCGGTCTGCGCCACCCGGGACAGGCGTATATCGACCGCAAGGATAACCTTTTATATGTAATCCCGCCCGCGGGAGAGGATATATCCTCCCTTTCCGTCTGGATAGGCGGCATTGAGCGGCTCGTCGCGATAGACGGCGTCTCCTCCACCGCCGAAAGCGCGTCGGTATCTTTTGACGGCGTCTGCTTTGCCTTGAGCGGCTGGGATATCGCCGACCGCGCCCCGCATCAGGCGGCGACGGATCTGCCTTCGTCGGCGGTCTCGGTTAAAAACAGCAGCGGCGTCTCCTTCCTTTCCTGCCGCTTCAAAGGCGTAGGCTACACCGCGCTCCACGCCGAAAAAGCGGTCAGCGGCCTCGCCGTTCAAAACTGCGACTTTTACGACTTAGGCGCAGGCGCGATACACTTGGGCGGAGAGAACGACAGGACCGGATGCATCGAAAACGCCGTGATAAAAGGCAATATAATCGACGGCTACGGCCGGGTGTTCGCAAACGGCGTCGGCGTGCTGATGCGCTACTGCCTTAACTGCGAAGTAAGCAACAACGACATTCATGACGGCTATTATTCGGGCGTATCCTGCGGCTGGAGCTGGGGCTACAACGACACCGTCACCGACGGCAACAAGATAAAAGACAACCGCATAAGCAATTTAGGGCAGGGACTCCTCTCCGACCTCGGCGGGATTTACACCTTGGGCGTGCAGAAAAACACGGTGCTCTCCGGCAACGTGATAAGCGACGTGAACGCGGCCGTCTACGGCGGCTGGGGAATTTACCTCGACGAAGGCTCGACCGGCATCACCGTCCGCGACAATCTCTGCTATGATTTCTCCGACGAGGCGTTCCATCAGCATTACGGCCGCGAGAACATGATAGTCAACAACATCTTCGCCTTCGGCCGCCGCGCCGGATTTGCGATAACCCGCGCCGAGGATCATATATCGCTGTTTCTTGAAAGCAATATCATCGTCACGAACGGCGCGCCGCTGATGAACGCAAACCCGAATGAGCGCCGCTTCGCCGATACGCACAACCTCTTTTACGACTACGCCGGAAAAAATCTCTTCGGTTCGTCGGATTTATCGAGAGCGCAAAGAAGCGGTCACTTCAACGACAGCCTCATCTCCGACCCGCTCTTCTTCGACGCGGAAAATCGGGATTTCACCCTGAATCTGAACTCCCCCGCGCTGGCGCTGGGATTCAAGCCGACGGATTACAGCCAGGTTGGCAGTCTGCGTCTGCTGACGCCTTGAAAGGCGTCTGCGGACGCTCCGCGTCCGCTGCGAATATTGCCTCCGGCAATATATCGCTGTTTCAAAGTTAAGTCATTACTTATGTTTTTTCTGGATATAGTGAATAACCGCAAAGCGGTTATTCTGTGAGTTTTGACGGAGTCAAAACAATGAAAAGTCAAATTAAAGCAATTTGCAGCGTGCTTTCCTTTTCGCTTCGTTTCGCTGCCGAGAACGACAGGCTGTATATACCGCTGAAAATACTCGGCATCATACCCGATGTCATATTCGGAATTCTGACGGTCAGTATTCCCCGGTACATCATTGATTCTGTCGGTATAAACAAGGACATAAAAGCCGCCTTGCTTTTTGCCGGGGCGCTTGTTCTTACAATGCTGCTTCAGACTCTGCTGACAGGCTTGTTGGGCAACGCGATATCGCTCAGGGATATGCGGCTCAACCGGAAACTGAGCGAAGAGCTTCAGCGCGCGGCGGCGCGGATGCCGTACGCGGAGTTTGAAAGCAGACAGACTCTTGACGATTACGGCATGGTTCGTGAATTTATATCGGAAATCACGGTTTCTTCCGTGCTGGACACGGTGTTTTCCGCGTTCTCGAATTTATTGAAGCTGTTTTCATATCTGTATATTCTGCTCGAATATTCATGGATTTTCATGATAGTCCTGATTGCTTCGACCATAGTGAGAGCCGTCTGTCAGAATCGCGAAGAAATCGGATTATTCAAGCTTCAGGAAAAGACGGCTCCGCTCAACAGGCGGATAGGCTATGTCTCGCGCAGCGTTATGGATTATTCCAACGCAAAGGAAGTCCGCGTCTTCAGGCTGCATGATTTTATCGCGGAAAAATTCGACAGATATATGAAGAAGATGTATTCGCTGGAGCTGTCAAGCATCCGGAAATTGTCTCCGCTCAGGGTCATTGCGGCTTTTACGCAGGCGCTGTTTTTATCGGCGACTTACGGTCTTATCGGTCTGAGCTTATATAACGGCGATATTACCGTCGGTACATTTATTCAATACACCGGCGCGGTAATTGCGCTTGCCGCGGCGCTTTCCGGATTCCTCTCGGCAGTTGTCGCGCTTAAAAATCAAAACCAATATGTGAGCTGCTATCTTGATTTTGTCGGAAAGTACGACCGCGAGAGCGGCTCCGGCGGCGAAAGCGAAGCCAAACGCCGGATTCCGATGACCATTGAGCTTCAAAACCTTTCCTTCCGCTATCCGGAATCGGAAACTTACGTATTGAAAAACATCAACCTCACCTTTCATCTCGGTGAAAAAATCGCGATTGTCGGCAAAAACGGCGCGGGGAAGACAACGCTCATAAAGCTGCTTTTGGGTCTGTATACCCCGACGGAGGGCAGAATTCTGCTTGACGGCAAAGACATAAGCGAAATCCCGAAAGACGAATACTCAGCCGTCTTTTCCGCCGCGTTTCAGGATTCGGAGCTGTTTCGTTATTCCGTCCGCGAAAATATTTCGTTCGACCGCCCGTTTGATGAAGAAAGAGCCGAGGAAATCCTCAGAGCGCTGAAGATCTGGGAACGGCTTGAGCGCTGCGAAGACGGGCTTGAGACTTATGTCACAAGGGCGCTGAATGAAAACGGGTCTGATTTTTCCGGAGGAGAAAGAAAAAGGATACTCATTGCGCGGGCGCTATACCGCGAAGCGGGAATCTATATTTTCGACGAGCCGACGGCGGAGCTGTCTCCCCGCGGCGAACAGCTTATCTACGATTCAATTTTCAACCTGCCTTCCGTTCAAACGGTTTTCTTCATTTCCCACAGGCTTGCGAGCTGTAAACGCTGCTCGCGCATTGTCGTCTTTGATTCGGGCGCGGCAGTCGGCGACGGAACGCATGACGAGCTGATGGCGCAGGGAGGGCTGTACGCCGAAATGTTCAGCGCCCAGGCGGAAGCTTACCGAGAGGAGGATGAATGAGATGAAAAACTTATTTGCCTCTTTCGGCGATTCATTTAAAAAAGCCTTATATCTCTTTCGCATACAGCTGAGCTTCGGCTGGGAAGGCGTTTTCACTCAGTTTTTATATATCTTCATGCTCACCGTGAAAAAGATAATACCTGTGCTGCTGCCGAAATTCATCATTGACGCATGTACCGGCAAACAGTTATCCGCTTTTGTTATAGTGTTGATATCTTTTTCGGCGTTCTCGTGGATTGTCGATTCGACAATCGGCATAACTGAGTGGGTTCAGACGGTATACAACCTGAAATTCGCGCATTACTTCAAGCGCCGTATCAGCGCAAAGGCGATGACGATGGACTATAAGGACCTCGAAGACAGCGAAGCGCTTGACGGACTCGAAAGAGCGATGGACGCGGCTTATTACGGCTTGTCCGATACGCTGTTTTCCGAGCTCTTTCTGCACATCCTGTTGCTGATTTTCCTGTTTTTTACCGTTTCGACGCTGAATTTTCCGGTAGCGCTTGTCACTCTCGCGGTAGTGCTTCTGTTGTATTTTATCAACCGCAAAGCGACCGAGGTAAACCATGACTTTGAAATGCAAAAATCCCCGCTCAGACGGCAGCGCGAATATGCCGAAAACTGTATGCTCGACTTCGGGACGGCAAAGGATATCCGCGCAAATGACGCGCAGAATATGTTTTTATCCAAATTCGCCGACGCTTCCGAAGCGGAAATTGAAGTAAGGAAAAAGCAGAACAGATATAATTTAGGCATCGGAACTCTCAAAACGGTTCTGAACGCTCTGATGATATTCGGAATGTACGCATACCTGATCCGGAGCTATTCGGACGGGCTTGTGGCAATCAGCTCGTTTACCGTCTATCTCGCGGCTTTGTACGAATTTTACGGAGCGGTTGAAGGCCTGTTCGGGTGTCTTTTGAGTTTCCGTGAATCGGCTGTCAATCTCGCCGAAATCGACGGTATTTTAGGCAGAACCGAGACGATTACCAAAGACGGCAAGCCTACCGAAGAATCCGTCAGAAGCATTGAGTTCAAAAATGTCACCTTCACATATCCGGGACAGAGCGAACCCGCAATCCGCGGGCTCAACCTGTTTATCGATGCGAAAGACAGCACGATACTTGTCGGCGAGAACGGCGCGGGGAAGACTACGCTCATAAAGCTGCTTCTGCGCCTTTATGACGTCGATTCGGGAGCGATACTTGTGAACGGAACTGACATTCGCGAGCTGTCATACCCGGAATACATAGCGCATTTCGCCCCCGTATTCCAGGAAGTATGGCTGTTTGCCTACTCGGTAAAAGAGAATATCGCCTTTTCCGATGCCGCGGACGCGGACAAAATGCGCGAAGCGCTGGACTTTGCCGGTATCGCCGAGTACATCGGGAAGCTTCCGGACGGTATCGACACGTTCTGCACCAAAAACTTCGATGAAAACGGCGTGAATTTTTCCGGCGGCGAACAGCAGAAGCTGACAATCGCCAGAGCTGTCTGGCGCTGCGCGGATGTGGTTATCATGGACGAGCCGAATTCCGCCCTGGACGCGCTGTCCGAAAGCCGCCTTTCCGAAAATATGCGCGCTCTCGCCGAATCTAAGCTGCTGCTTTTGATTTCACACAGACTCTCGATGAGCCGTTTCTGCAATCATATCGTTGTTCTGGATAACGGCGAAATCATAGAAGAAGGCACACATACAGAACTCATGAATAAAAACGGCAGATACGCCGAGATGTATAATATGCAGTCTCTGCAATATAAGTAAAAAACCGACTTGTAAGACACAACCGACCGAAATCGGGAACAAACTCCCCCGAAAAATCCCCTTGTAACAAAAAATACCAACGAAAGGCACTTCACCAAATGACAAAACCATACGCCGACATGACTAAAAACGAACTCGCCTCCGAGCTTGCGGCGCTCCGCAGCCGATACGAAGACTTCAAAGCCGCCGGCCTCTCCCTCGATATGTCCCGCGGGAAGCCGGACGCCGATCAGCTTGACCTGACGGAAGATATGCTCGGCTTGATTTCAAAATCCGCCGACTGCTTCTCGGAGGGCGGCGTTGACTGCCGCAATTACGGCCTGCCCGACGGCTTGCCGGAAACTAAGCGCCTGTTCGCGGAGCTGCTCGAAGTCAAGCCGGAAAATATCATCGTCGGAGGCAACTCGTCGCTGAATCTGATGTACGACGCGGTCGCCCGCGCCATGCTGTACGGCGTTGTCGGCTCGGAAAGACCGTGGTGCCGCGACAAAGTGAAATTCCTCTGCCCCGTCCCCGGCTATGACCGCCATTTCGCCATCTGCGAATCGCTCGGCATCGAGATGATAAACATCGATATGACCCCCGATGGCCCGGATATGGACGAAGTCGAGCGCATAGCCGCCTCCGACCCGGCCGTCAGGGGGATTTGGTGCGTGCCGAAATACTCAAACCCGCAGGGAATTACCTGCAGCCCGGACACCGTCCGCCGCCTCGCGCGGATGAAGACCGCCGCCCCCGACTTCCGTATCTTCTGGGACAACGCCTATTTAGTCCACGATTTTTACGACGAGGGCGACTTCCTTTTGAATCTCTACAACGAATGCCTTGCCGTCGGGAACGAAGATCGGGTGTTCGAGTTCGCGTCAACATCAAAAATCAGCTTCCCCGGCGCCGGCGTCGCCGCCCTCTGCGCCTCCCCCGCGAATATCAAGCAGATAATGAGCGTCGTTACGATACAGACAATCTGTTTCGATAAGCTGAATATGCTCCGCCACACCCGCCTTTTCAAAACCGCCGACGACATCCGCCGGCATATGCGCCGCCACGCCGAGCTGCTTCGCCCGAAATTCGAGCTTGTCCTTGAGATTCTCGACCGCGAGCTTACCCCCGCCGGAATCGGCGAATGGATCCCCCCGCGCGGCGGATATTTCATCAGCCTCGACCTGCCCGACGGCACCGCCCGCCGGACATACGACCTCTGCGCCGCCGCCGGCGTAAAGCTGACCCCCGTCGGCGCGACCTTCCCCTACCGCCGCGACCCGCATGACCGCAACCTGCGGATTGCGCCGTCATACCCGCCGCTGAAAGAGCTGAAAGCGGCCGCGGAGATACTCTGCGTGTGCGCGAAGATAGCGTGGATTGAACAGAACGCCGAAAAATAAAGTCATAACCTGCGTATTTCCGAATTACTTTAAAAAGCCCTGCAATTTTTACGGCGCAGGGCTTTTTTATAAAACATCAAAGGTGAGCTGCATGAAAGATAAACTGCTTCAAACGGAAAAAGGCAATATTTTTTATCTGCAATCGGAAAATTGGGACGCCGGCGCGGAAACGATTTTCTTCCTGCACGGGCTTACCGCCGATCACAGTATGTTTGACGAACAGACGGCTTATTTCAAAAACGAATACAACGTTTTAGCCTGGGACGCCCCCGGGCACGGAAAATCCAGACCCTTCGAAGAATATGATTTCGGCGACGCCGCAGGATATATGAAAGCAATTCTGGACGAGCATGACATAACCAAAGTCGTTCTCGCGGGGCAGTCTTTGGGAGGATATTTTGCCCAGGCATTTATAAAGCGATATCCCGACCGCGCGAAGGCGTTTATTTCTATCGACAGCACCCCTTACGGACTTGAATACTATTCAAAATTTGACACCTGGATTTTAAAACAAATCGGCTGGATGGCTAATCTTTACCCGTTCGGGTGGATGAAAAGGGCGATGGCGAAACAGGTGTCCGCAACGCAAAAGGCGTATGACAACATGATGCGGATGCTTGCGCCGTATAATAAGCGAGAGCTCAGCCGCCTGATGGGAAACGCCTACGCCGCTTTTCTGAAAGACAACTGCGATCTGCGGATTCCCTGTCCGGTATTGCTGATCCTCGGCGAAAAAGACGTAACCGGCAAAGTCGCGAAATATAACAAAGAATGGGCAGAAAAGACCGGTTATCCGTTAGAGATAATAAAAGGCGCCGCCCATAACGCAAACGTAGACAAGCCGCGGGAGGTAAACGCCTGTATCCGGGAATTTTTGGATACGGTTTGAATACCGCCTCCGGCGGTATTCGCGAGTTTTGCCGAAGGCAAAACGTCGCCGCACCAAAGATGAGTGAATAATCTGCGGAGAGTGGGTTATTCTGCGGATATTGTCGAAGGCGAAACGTCGCTGCTCCAAAGTTGAGTGAATAATCTGCGGAGAGTGGGTTATTCTGCGAATATTGTCGAAGGCGAAACGTCGCTGTCGGAAGGTCGAGTTTTATCAGTGTTATCTTAGATATACTTATAGCTAGTGTTTTAGCTATAAGTTATTATTCAGCAAGTCTAAAATCAAAGTATAGGGTATCTAAATACCGCCAATTTTGAAATCTCATTAATTTCGCCAATATATCGCCGACGGAAGGTGGAGTCTTTAGATGTGTTATCGCTATATAACCTATAGCTAATGCTTTAGCTGTAGGTTATTATTCAGTAAGTCTAAAATCAAAGTATAGGGTATCTAAACACTTCCAATCTCAAAAACCTCATTTCTTCTTATATTGCCGCTGATTCTGCCTGGTTTTCTCAACCGCGGCGTATCCATCCTTGCCCTGGTTTTTAACAAAATCATGGAAAAATATTCCGAGCTGCTTTTTCGAGCTGTCGGGAAGGCGTTTCCATTCGACGCCGACAAACAAATCTTTCACCGTGAATATTTCTTTGCTGTTGACGTTATTTTTAGCCGAATAAATCGCCGCGTCAATCAATTCTTCGAGAGAGGTATCTTTGTTGATTTGTTTTTTCATAACATAAATTTCCTTTCGGGGTTTTGTTTTCAGGTTTTGCTTTAAAGTATTCTTTCAAATATTTACAGTCGTTTCTCTATCAATAGCTATAGCTAAAGCAGTAGCTATAGCTAATTGTTTAGCTAACTATATTATACACCTTAACACATAACATTTCAATATATTTGTTCAAATATACTTGCTCAATTTCATCACACATTGAAAGCTGCTTGGAACCTGCTTTTGTCTTCACATATTTAATCAAACGATCCGAAAGGGAATTAACAAAAAGATTTTTTATGCTCAAAATCACCCCCTGCGGATGCTACGCGCTCACGGCGGTATTCGAGAGTTTCACTTTCGGCGAAACGTCGTATTTTGCTTCGCAAAATCAAATAATATGAATTTTAGCGGCAAAATTATAATTTCCAAAAAAACAGACGCCTTTTCCGGCGTCTGTTCGCATTTTATATACTATTTTAAACAATCGAAGCGAAATATCCCCTAATTCGCTCCCCCACGGCTCCCCCCGGGTGTCCGCCGGCGTGGAACGCCGGCGGCGAGTTTCACAACGCGAAACATCTCTCGCCCCTGACTAACCACAGAAGCGGTTAGTCGCGAGTTTTGCCTTCGGCAAAACGTCGCCGCACCAAGGATAAGTTATTAAAATTATAAAAAGAGACGTCCGCACGGATGTCTCTTGTTTTTATATGCTTTTTTAAACAATCGGGAAAAACCCTCACTTCGTAAGCCTCTCCCCCACAGCTCCCCCCGGATGAATCTCCGCAAACGCCTCGGCTCCTCCGCCTTTCCTCCTCAGTATCTCGCACTGAATTGCGTCGAACAGCACCGAAAAGACGGTAAAACTCGTCGTCCCCTGGACGTTATGCGGGTCAATCTCCCGCGTTATCGACACAAGCAGCACGATATCCGCGCCTTTGGCGAGCGGCGAGTCCTCGTTTTCCGTCACGACGATAATCTTCGCGCCCCGGCTGCGGGCGATTTCCTGAATCGGCAGCAGCTCCTGCGTCCTGCCGCCTCTTGAGGCGATAACCATCACCGACGACGCCGAAACAAAGCCCATCTCGCCGTGAGTGGCGTCGTTGGTCGAGATGAAGCGGGCGGGAATCTCGGCGCAGTTGAGCAGATGCACAAAATGGTCGAGCACATATCCCGAATGTCCGCAGCCGGACGCGGCGACGGTCGAGCAGGACATCAGCGCCGAAACGGCGGCGTCAAACGCCTCGGGAGTTACGCGGCTATATCCGCGATAAAGGGCGTCCGCCTCAATGGCAACGGCCTCCGCCAAAACGGGCACGCGAATTTCTTCCATCTTATCCATCTTATCCGTATTATTCATATAATTCACCTCAAAAACCAAAGACGAGCCGAAACTTACGCGGTTTTCCAAAGCCGCCTATCCGGTTCGCTTATGTTAAAATTATTATACATCAGAAAAAAACACCGATAATCACTTAACCAGCCGGCGGCGATGTTTCGACACAGTCGAAACTCGCGGCTGACACATAGTGTCAGCCAAAGTCAGCCGTCGGGAATCATTTTCCCTCACCATATATCCGCCGTGATAAATTTATCACACATCTAACTCTTCTCCAAAATCCGGCAAGTCCGACAGAATATAATTCGACACATACATCCCCGCCGAAGTGAGACGCCGGGAGTCGCCCTCACGTACCATATATCCACCGTGATAAATTTATTGTATAATAAATTTATCACACATTTAATTCTTCTCCAAAATCGAGCAAATCCGACAAAATATAGTTCGACACATACATCCCCGCCGAAGTGAGACGCCGGGAGTCGCCCTCACGTACCATATATCCACCGTGATAAATTTATTGTATAATAAATTTATCACACATTTAACTCTTCTCCAAAATCCAGTAAGTCCGACAAAATATAATTCGACACATACATCCCCGCCGGGGTCAGCCGCCAGGAGTCGCCCTCACGTACCATATACCCCCCGCGCAGCAGCCGCAAAAGGTCTACCTGATAGCGGTCGGCGAAGCTCTCGCCGAATCGGGCGAGGTAGTCGCTCTCGGAAATCCCCTCGACGAGCCGCAGCCGGAGCATGATGTATTCCTGCCGCACGTCCTCGTCCGAGTCGTATTCGTCCTCGTCGTAAAGCGGCTTCAGATTGCCGTCGGCGCGCATGATATTGATATAGCTGTCGATATCCCGCGCGATCCGTGTCCGCCGCCTGCCGAAAAAGGACGCCGCGGCGGCGCCGAAACCGAGGTACTCCCCGCCTCTCCAATACCGGAGATTATGGCGGCTCTCC
>JGI24712J26585_10001871_pt1 | contig 17641 bp, 18 predicted proteins | sample BioPla3DNA2_FD_26585 | JGI IMG/M metagenome (IMG submission 26585) | reverse complement strand
CCAATAAATCCGGATAACGCTTGCATCCTCCGTATTACCGCGGCTGCTGGCACGGAGTTAGCCGATGCTTATTCATAGTATACTGGCAGACATCTACACGTAGATGTGTTTCTTCTACTATAAAAGCAGTTTACAACCCATAGGGCAGTCTTCCTGCACGCGACATGGCTGGTTCAGGCTTGCGCCCATTGACCAATATTCCTCACTGCTGCCTCCCGTAGGAGTCTGGTCCGTGTCTCAGTACCAGTGTGGGGGACCTTCCTCTCAGAACCCCTAGACATCGTAGCCTTGGTGAGCCGTTACCTCACCAACTAGCTAATGTCACGCATGCCCATCTATAACCTGTATCGCTACATTTAACTACCAATCCATGCGAATCAATAGTGTTATGCGGTGTTAATTCCCCTTTCAGGGAGCTATTCCCCAGTTATAGGCAGGTTGCATACGCGTTACTCACCCGTGCGCCGGTCGTCAGCGGTATTGCTACCCTGTTACCCCTCGACTTGCATGTGTTAAGCCTGTCGCTAGCGTTCATCCTGAGCCAGGATCAAACTCTTCGTTGTATGAAAAGTTTTTAAAAATATTATCTGGGCTCAATTCTAATCTTCCTCAAAGGAATTACGCTTTCCTGTCTTTTCTTTTTAGGTATTGCATCAATATTTTCAAAGATCGTTATTCTATTCACTAAGCGCCTTGCCATCTGCAAAGCGGGTGCAAAAATACGCATTATTCTATCCCCTCCAAATATTTCCTGACTAAATTTTCAAGAAATTTTTGTAGGTTTTACTTTTCTTCCTCTTTCTTAGATAGTTCCTCTCTGTAGGCTGCTACAGTCTCAGCAGTGATAATTTCCTTTTCCTTGAGAAGCTTGTACCAAACAAACACCTTCTTGATGTCAGATGCATATACTCTGTCCTCATCAAAGTTGGGAACAGCTTCCTTGAAGGCAGCCTTCAAAGTCTTAGGATCTGACTTGGGATCAATATCCATCCCCTTGTCAAAGATCTCAGCAAATACCAAACCCAGCAGAATATCACCATCAGTGGTATACATTGAAATATCTTCAAGCGCACTGATCTTGGAAGCTCCGAATGCGGGCAATCTCTTGCCGTCTACCAGAGACTCTACAATAACGCTGTTCTTAGCCTGGGAAACAAGCTTGAAAAGTCCGGAATATCCGGAAATAGCCAAAATATCCTTCAACATCTTTCTAAAAATTTTTGTGCAAAAATACTATAATACATCAAACTGCAAAAGCTCCTGCTGCCTTTTGCTTAAGCTCACGATATACCTCCAGCACCTGAGGCACTACAAGCTGCCTTTCATCGGCATGTATCACATAGGTGCTGGCAGCTATCTTTAGTTCATCGTCCCATTGATTTCTCACACGCGCCAGGATGGCCTCTTCTGTCAGCCCGTCCCTCTTCATTACTCTCGCCTTGCGTAGTTCAAGCGGAGCCGTTACTGTTATAACTTCGTTCAAGAACCTGTCTCCTCCGCTTTCAAAAAGGATGGCACTTTCCTTTATAACCAGGTCTCCCTCCTGCTTCTCACACCAGTCAAGAAAATGAAGGTACACCAGGGGGTGTACCTGACTCTCCAGTTGCTTGAGCAAGTCTTGATCGTTGAAGACGATTCCGGCTACATATTGGCGGTCTAATTTTCCATCCACATAGGCCCGTTCACCAAACAAACTCTGATATACTTCTATTACATTGGGATCAGAGTCTATAAGCTTCCTGGTCTCAATATCTGCATCATAGACGGGAACACCAAGGCTTCTGAAAACCTTTGCAACGGTGCTCTTGCCGCTGCCTATGCCTCCTGTCAGACCAACCTTGTACATATATTTGGATCTTACCTGCGTTCTAGTACATATTCGACAAAGAGCGGGTCATAATTATAGGTCACTATACCCTTGGGTGTCCTGCTGATTCTTACCCTGAGACGCTTGGGACGCTCAAGCTGCAATACCTCTGTGGCATCTACAATAGCTGAGAAATCACCGGATGATATCTTGTCAAACTTGCTGAGTCCGGCTCTGAAAGTTAGCTGGACGGAGGTCGGGAATGTTTTAAGTAAAAGGGAGTCGGGCAATCCTTCGACGCTGACGGGAACTGAAATGGTTTTTTCACTGAAGCGTTCAACCTTGATGTCGACTACTACCTTACGATGGCTCATATCTATGTTGCTGAGCCTTTCAAGCTCGACTTCCTTCTCAAAGTCACCTGCAAGCTTTTCAGCAATGAGGGGTTTTATATATATAGCAGAAATAGTATCAATAGCACTCAATGGGCCACTTACTGTAACCGAATCGGGCCTAAAACCAATATCGTCGGCCAGGATAAACTGTTGCTCAAAGGCAAGTTCGCCTTTGAAGCCTACGGGCACTTTGCGTGTAGCAAACTGATCAACATGCAGAAAGATAGTATCAGGTTGGAGATCGACTAGGTCCATACCAAGCAACAAGCGGCTACGTATCNCTCCCATCTCAGTACGGGAAAGCAAAAATGCCATACTCTTGCCTTCCTTCTGGGTAAGTCTCATATTGGATACATCCAGTTCCAGAGGAACAAAACGGCTGCTGAGCTTTTGGCGTAGTATGTTGAAACCTGTGGCCTTGACCTTAGCCTCNACCTTCTGGCTGCTTCCGTCGAGTATCACGAGGTTGTCAGGCACATTGACAAAACTGACAGGACAACTCAGGCTGGTAACATATTCACCACGAAGGGCGTTGATAAACCAAAACAGGGTCGATAGACACAAAAAACCCAGAAATATGTAAAAGTCCCGGTTGCCTAAAAGTTTCTTTATCCGTTCTACTAAACCGCTGAATCGTATCTTATCAAAGTATTTCATAAACAAAAAAGCCAATGTTACACAAATGTAAGCATTGGCTTTTAAATATTGAGCTAAAAAAGATTATTTGCGAGGAGCAGCATCAGTCATATCCATGATGATGGCAGCTTTATCAATCTTTATTTCTACGCCGTTGGCAATTTCAACAATCATGTGGTTGTCCTTCACCTCCACTACTTTTCCATAGATTCCACCAGTGGTAATTACCTTATCACCCTTCTTAAGTGATTCACGATACTTACGCAATTCCTTTTGACGCTTCATCTGTGGTCTGATCATAAAGAAGTAGAAAATCACGATGATAGCAACAAAGGGTAATAGGGTTGAAACCATGCTTGGTTGTTGGGGTGCTGCTGCTTGTAATAAGATACTATACATACTCTGTCTTAATTGAATTAATAATGTCTAAAAGTAATACTCCGAATCGGTATTCGCAAATCTAAGATTTTTTTATGCTCTCAAACTCGTCCATCGGGATTTTTCCCTCCTTGGCCAGGTGCTCGACTATCTTGTCGAGTATTCCGTTGATAAAGAGCCCGCTCTTGGGAGTACTATAGTGTTTGGCAAGTTCAATATATTCATTAAGAGTAACCTTAAGCGGAATATTAAATGATTCCATGACCTCGGTAAGTGCGACCTGCATTATAACTATGTCCATAAATGCAACGCGTTCGAGGTCCCAGTTGCGTGAAAACTTGTTGATCAGTTCGGTATGCTCCTTTCGACGCTCAATAGTCTTGCGGAAAAGGTTACTGACAAAGTNCCTGTCCTCTTCGTCCTTGAACTCATCCAGTAAAACCTGCTCATACCCTTTGTTTTCCTCAAAACTCTTTAGAGTTTTGATAACCATACTCACGATAAACTCAGACTCGTCATTCCAGTATATGCTCATTTCTTCAAGAGCAGAATAAAGAGGTTCATACTGGGCAATAACCTTCTCGACCAACTTAACAATAAATCTTTTCTGATAATCATAATCAAATTGATCTGATTCCATATAATCCCTGTAAAGCTCGGACTCGACTACCTTATTATACAGGGTATTGATGATAGCTTCGTTATCACCCCATGTAAGGCCCTTCTCCTTACTATAGTCCTGGAGTTGNTGGGAATGAATTAGTTGATCAAGTACTTTATTGTCTATAAAGCGAGTGTTGGGATTTAGATCTTCTGGCAAAGGCATTTTCTTTTGCTTGCCGATTTGGATCTTATTTACCGCAATGGTGTGGATATCGGTCAGAAGTAATAAGATCAGATGGTATAACTCGTAAGACTTTGATATGCTATGGAAAAGCTCCTTTTCCATTTCACGTATCGTAGTATCCCCTCTTTGGTTAAAGCCATATACCATCTGCATCACCTTAACCCTTAACAATCTTCTACTTAGCATTACAAAAAGAACTTTTGTTTTAAATTCGCAGCAAAAATAACTCAAATTTTCTATTGAGAACTATTTTGGCACCAAAACTAACAATTGAAAGCAAATCATTTTCCAATCAAATGAGAAATGATANTATTGCGGTTAAATAATTGAAACATTAAAAAAATTTTGTAAATNAACTTTCAGTAATTCAAAAAATAATTACCACATTTGAGTTTTGGAATTCAATAGTGCTTTTTTTAAAAACAAAACAGTTCGAGATGGAAGGATTTGATAAAAATGCCGAATTTGAAAGGAATGACAGAGACGAGATCTTTTCAAAAGCTGTAAGGGCCGGTAAGAGGACTTATTTCTTTGATGTGAAAGCAACCAGGAAGAATGACCTATACCTTACCATAACTGAAAGCAAAAAGAGATTCGAGGATGATGGCCGGTTTCTGTTCGAAAAGCACAAAATATTTTTGTACAAGGAAGACTTTGACAAGTTTGCAGAGGGGTTGAATGAGGCTGTCAATTTTATTAAGAATGCTCAGGCTGAGTATGCAGAAAACAGAGTTGAAGATGAAGATGAAAGCTTTGAATCTGTAGTAACCAACGAACTGAGCAACCTGGACTTTGAGGATCTTAGCGAATAACATCCGATAGATCAATTGTGAGAGAAGATGAGGCTGTCACGCGACAGCCTCATTGAGACTTAGGAGTCGTACTTCTCCATTTTGTCGGAAATAGTTACATTACCTTCTGCCCTACTTTGTATTTTAATGTAACACATAAGGCTGTCTGCGCCAGCCTTATAGCATGCGTCTTGCACTTTTTCAACAAGTCTCATCACCTCTTCATAAGGACCCTCAATCACTGTCTCAAAGGGAGTTACCCTATAATTGAGTCCTGAAGCCGCAATCTCTGCGATTGCTTCATCCACTATTGCATATGGATGTTTGTCCTTGGCCGTTGGCAGTACCTGAACGGCAATGTTTACAATCTTGTCTTTCATCTTACATAGATATTAGTTGGAAAAAAACCCCATAAATGGGGATTGACCGATATTGTTGCAAAAGATATTTTTGCCGCTTATAATCTGGAAAGGGGCCTGACAAATATAGCAATTGCAGGCCAAAATTGAGGTATTGATGACATTAGCTGAGTTACAAAACGGTCAGGAAGCGGTTATTACAAAGGTAAAGGGCCATGGGGCCTTCCGGAGACGAATAATTGAAATGGGCTTTTTGAGAGGCAAGAAGGTCAGTGTAATCAAAAATGCTCCGCTCAATGACCCTATAGAATATCAAATATTAAACTACCTGGTATCGCTGCGTCGTGCAGAAGCTGCCCTAGTTGAAGTTGTTCCTGTCGAGGAATACGAGGAAATCAACGGCAGGCANTTTTATGGCACCGAGCCCAATGGCAATGGACCTGAAAAGCCTGTTAACAACAAAGGCAAGACCATTGAAATAGCCCTGGTGGGTAACCCCAACTGCGGCAAGACCAGCATATTCAACTTTGCCAGTGGATCAAACGAGAAAGTGGGCAACTACAGCGGTGTGACCGTTGATATCAAAAAAAGTACCTTTTCGTACAAGGGCTACAGGTTTAACCTCTACGACCTGCCCGGCACTTACTCGCTTTCGGCATACAGTCCCGAGGAAATATACGTGCGTGAACATATCCGCCTGCAAATGCCGGATATCGTTATCAATGTGGTGGATGCTACCAATATGGAGCGCAACCTCTACCTGACAACCCAGCTAATGCACCTGGATGTGAAGGTTGTGATGGCTCTCAATATGTATGACGAGTTCCAGCAACGAGGTGACCAACTTGATTACCGCCACCTGAGCAAGATGCTCGGCATTCCGATTATCCCCACCGTAGGATCTAAAGGCAAGGGGCTTACGGCTCTGTTTGACAAGGTAATCAGTGTCTTTGAGGACAGGGCTCACGACTACCGCTCAGTTCGCGTCAACTTCGGCCAATTTCTCGAAGACAGCATCGGCAAGGTTGACGACTGCATCAAGCAGAATAATGATCTGTCTGTTGAGATACCCCCACGTTATCTAGCTATCAAACTGCTGGAGCACGACAAGGAATATATCAAGCTGCTTAAAAAGGCAGGTTTTACTGAAATACTGGATCTGGCTGAAAAAGAAAGAGACAGGATTGAGGACGAGACACGCGAGGACGCTGAAACCGTCTTTACTGACGCGCGCTACGGCTTTATTGCCGGAGCGCTGAGGGANACATATAAGGAGAATCCTGTCATCCGACGCAAGGTCACAGACGCCATAGACAGCGTACTGACACACAAACTTTTCGGTTTCCCCTTCTTTTTCCTGTTCATGTGGGTTATGTTCCAGACTACCTTTAGCCTTGGAGCCTATCCCATGACCTGGATAGAAAACGGAGTGGCACTTTTGTCCGGGTATCTTGACAAGGTAATGGTTGAAGGGTCTTTTAAAGATTTGCTGATAGACGGTGTTGTGGGAGGTGTAGGTGGTGTGATAGTGTTCCTGCCCAATATCCTGATACTGTTCTTCTTTATCTCCTTTATGGAGGATACTGGCTATATGGCCAGAGCTGCCTTTATAATGGACAAGGTGATGCACAAGATAGGGCTACATGGCAAGTCCTTTATACCGCTGGTGATGGGCTTTGGCTGCAATGTGCCTGCAATAATGGCTACAAGGACTATAGAGGACAGGAACAACCGACTGNTGACAATATTGATCAACCCCTTTATGTCGTGTAGCGCACGACTGCCGGTATATATACTGTTTATTGCAGCATTCTTTCCGGAGTATCCGGGAACCTTGTTGTTTATCCTCTACGGCACAGGAATCCTCATGGCTGTGCTCATAGCAAAGTTGTTCAAGCGCTTTATTTTTACAAGAACTGANCAGCCCTTTGTAATGGAGTTGCCACCATACAGAATGCCAACCATGAAGGCTGTCGTGCGCAATATGTGGTATAAGGGACAGCAGTACCTACGCAAGATGGGGGGTGTCATAATGATCGCTTCTATTATTATCTGGTTCCTCGGTTATTACCCAAGGGAAAGCAGCAACTCTCAGGCAATGGCAACAGAGATCGAGAATATCAATAAATACTATGAATCACGGGTTGCTGACGCTTCAGAGGAGGATCATGCAGGTATCCTGGCAGTTAAGTACAACGAGATAAGTAAACTTGAGGAAAAAATTCACAGAGAGCAGCAGGAAGAAAGTTATATAGGCCGATTGGGTCATGCAATTGAACCATTGATTGAGCCTCTTGGTTTTGATTGGAAGATGGGTGTGAGTCTGCTCACCGGAGTTGCCGCCAAGGAGGTGGTTGTAAGCACCATGGCTGTGTTGTACCAGTCGCCCGATCAGGGTGAGGCAGACAACAGTCTGCTGATAAATAATATAAGGAATGAAAAGACTGCTGACGGACAGCCGGTATTTACTCCATTAAAGGCCTTGTCCTTTATGATGTTTATTCTGGTGTATTTCCCGTGTATTGCAGTAATAGCAGCGATTAGGAAGGAAGCAGGAGCCTGGAAGTGGGCGCTCTTTACGATATTTTACACAACGGCTCTGGCGTGGCTTGTGGCATTTGGCGTATATCAAGTCGGAAGCTTGTTGGGGTTTTAATAAAAAATGGAGGTATTATGTTACAGGACATCCTTACATATATTACAGTAGCTGCAGCAATAGCCTATGCTTTGTTCCAGCTTATACGTTCCATCCAGAGCAGCAAACCTGGATGTGGTACTGGTTGCAGCAGTTGCTGCAGTCCTTCTGATTTCAAAGCTTCAGCACTAAAGAAGAAGAAGGTCACAGTGTAAAGAGAATGCAAACAAAAAGCCCCTAAGTCTTATCAACCTAGGGGCTTTTTTGTGCCCAGAACAGGACTCGAACCTGCACATCCTTACGGACACTAGTCCCTGAAACTAGCGCGTCTACCAATTCCGCCATCTGGGCGTTTCAATTTTGACGCTGCAAATATAAAAATTTGAACTTTCCAGACAATAACAAACTCCGGAAATTTTCAACCACAGCGCCAAAATTTACACATCCTTCAGGTAATGAGGAACTAATTTTTGAGGTTCCTCTCCAGGAAATCAAACTTCATTTGGTAAAGGTGTAACCTTGTATTTCCGCCCCTTATAAAGTGATTCCTGTTGGGATAGATAAACAGGTCAAACTGCTTTCCGGCCTGTACCAGTTTGTCAACAAACTCGTAGGTATGCTGAATATGGACATTGTCATCGACAGTGCCGTGAACCAGCAACAGACGTCCATGCAGGTTTTCAGCCATCTCTATCGGAGAGAATGCATAACCTGACGGATTCTCGGCTGGCTTACGCATAAAGCGCTCGGTGTAGGCAGTGTCATAAAACTTGTGATTCAACGGAGGTGCTATTGCAATTCCTGCCTTAAACAAATCACTGCGACTTAAGCATAGGGTACTGATAAAACCTCCATAGCTCCATCCCCAGATTGCAATATTATTGGCATCCACATAGCTTTGTTGACTCAGGTATCGGGCAGTTGAGATCTGATCATCGCTCTCCAGTCGTCCCAGTTTCATATAAGTCTGCTTTGAAAACTCCTCACCTCTGGCAGCAGTACCGCGTCCATCAACACAAACAACCAGATAGTTTTTCATTGCAAGGTAGTATTCCCAACCCATCTCCCACATGTCAAGTACCTCCTGAGAATCCGGACCACCATACTGTACCATCAGTACAGGGTATTTGCGGTTTTGATCAAAGTCAAGAGGTTTTATCATCCAACCATTCAGTTCAACACCATCCTCAGTCCTGAATGTAAAGAACTCCTTATTTGGCAGCTTGTATGATGCAAGTTTTGCCTTCAGGTAGTTGTTGTCATTAATCACATACTGCAGTTTACCTTTCTTGTCCAGGACCTGATAAACCGGCACCTGAGAAGCTGAGCTGAACTCATGAACATAGTATGAGAAATCGCTGCTGAAAGTTGCTTTGTTGGTACCCTCCTTAGCAGCAACAGGAGTCATCTTAGTGCCATCGAAGTTTACCGAATAAACCTCACGACGCAGTGGTGACCTGGCTGCAGCCTGGAAGTAAAACAACCTGGATGCTGCATCATAGCCGTAATAATCCGTCACATCCCAGTTTCCCTTTGTAAGTTGCCTTACCTTGCGACCGTCCAATGAGTACAGGTGCAGGTGGAAGTAACCGTCAAGTTGTGCCTTGTAAACGAAGTGTTTACCATCGGGCANGAAGTAAATACCTTTAATGCAATCCTCACTGACATAGCGACTATTGCGGTCGGTCATTATACTGCGGGTAAGACCAGATGATGAGTTTGCCAATAGCAGGTCGAGTTGATCCTGTCTGCGATTGAGCATTACAATAGCCAGTTGGCCGGGCTCATTGGTCCACTGAATCCGAGGGATATAGATATCATCTCCCTTGATATCCATCTTCTTGGTGGTACGATTCTGAATATTGAAAACATGCACCGAGACGACCGAATTGGCTGTCCCAGCCTTAGGATATTTATAGGTGTATTCACCGGGATACAGTTCGTATTCCTTGTACTCAGGATAAGAACCCTTGTAATATTGCAGAGTCCACTGCTTTACCTGAGACTCATCAAATTTGATATAGGCCAGTTCCTGGCTATCAGCCGACCAGTCAAAGGCACGTGTAAAAGCAAATTCCTCCTCATATACCCAGTCGGCTGCTCCGTTAATAATGGTATCCTTGGCACCATCGAAGGTAATCTGGTTCTCGGTACCAAAGCGAAGGTTCTTGATAAAGATATTGTTATCCCTCACAAAGGCCACGCTGTAGCCATTGGGTGCAAACGTTGCATCACGTTGCGGGCCATTCTTTGACAAGGGTTCAACCTCCCTCCTCTCGATGTCGATAACGTAGTAATCGGCAATAAAAGAGCGACGGTAAATTCTGTTGCTGTTGTTGTAAACAAGAGCACGGCTACCATCAGGGCTAAAAGTAAAGCCCTCAATGGACTCAATAGAAGCACCCTTTAGGCTGGAGACATCCANCAAAACCCCAACGGGTTTTGGCGAGGTAAATGAGTATTTTACGATTTTGGTTCCATCTTCCTCAAGACGGGCATAGTGTTTACCGTCATTCAGCGGCACAATCTTACCAGGAGTTTCTGCCTGGAAAACCGGCCTGGACACAAAATCCGCCAGTTCCAATCCCTGCTGGGCATTTACATTAAGCAGCAATCCGGATAGTAATATCGAAAAGACTAACTTCTTCATTGATCAGTTATGTTTAGATTTTCAGTAAGACAACAAAAATAGGCGACTTTAGCAAATTAACAAACAAGAACAATGCCGTACAATTTTGAACTGTCAAATTCACATCCTTCCGTAAATTATATATCTTTGTGTGTTTTTTGAAAATCAAGATTAGACAAGCATATCATGATAAAAATCACATTTCCCGACAATTCGGTACGTGAGTACGAATCAGGAGTAACAGGCTACGAGATAGCAAGGGCAATCAGTCCCCAGCTGGCCAAAGAAGTGTTGAGCATCACAGTTAATGACGCACTATGGGATCTGACCCGCCCCATCACTACAGATGCAACGATTAAGCTGCACAAGTGGGATGATGAGGAAGGCCGCCATGCATTCTGGCACTCTTCGGCTCACCTTATGGCTGAGGCCTTACAAAGCCTTTATCCNGGGATCAAATTTGGTATCGGACCTGCAATAGAAAACGGTTTCTATTATGATGTGGATCCGGGAGATGCAACAATTACCGATGCCGATCTGCCTAAGATTGAGGAGGAAATGCGTCGTCTTGCTAAGCAAAACAATCAATATGTTCGCAGTGAGGTTCCCAAGAAGGAAGCACTTGAGTTTTTCAGCCATGACCCGTACAAGGTAGAGCTGCTCAATGATCTNCAGGACGGAACTATCAGCTTTTATAAGCAAGGTAGCTTCACCGACCTGTGTCGCGGACCTCACCTGCCTAACACAGAGCATATAAAGGCTATCAAGCTATTGAACGTAGCCGGCGCCTACTGGCGTGGAGATGAAAAGCGCAAACAGCTGACCCGTATCTACGGTATCACCTTCCCCAAGCAAAAGATGCTTGATGAGTATCTCGTTCAATTAGAGGAAGCTCAAAAGCGTGACCACCGTAAACTGGGTAAGGAACTTGAGCTTTTCACATTCAGCCAGAAAGTTGGACAGGGTCTTCCATTGTGGTTGCCACAGGGAGCTCGTTTGAGAGAGAGACTGGAAAACTTCCTTAAGAAAGTTCAGCAACAATATGGCTATGAGCCTGTTATTACACCACATATTGGTAACAAGGATCTGTATGTTACATCAGGTCACTATGCCAAATATGGTGCCGACTCATTCCAGCCAATACATACACCAGCCGAAGGCGAGGAGTTTTTGCTGAAGCCGATGAACTGCCCTCACCACTGTGAGATATATAAGACACGTCCCCGCTCCTACCGTGATTTGCCATTGCGCTTTGCGGAGTTTGGTACCGTATATCGTTACGAGCAGAGTGGTGAGTTGCACGGACTGACCAGGGTGCGCGGGTTTACTCAGGACGATGCTCACATCTTCTGCAGGCCCGACCAGCTCAAGGAAGAATTTATCAAGGTTATTGATATTATTTTCTACATATTCAAGACACTTGACTTTAAGGAATATGTAGCACAGATATCACTGAGGGATCCCAACAACAAGGAAAAGTATATTGGTTCGGATGAAAACTGGGAAAAGGCCGAGAATGCCATTATCGAGGCATGTAAGGAAAAAGGTCTTAACACAGTTGTAGAATTGGGCGAAGCAGCCTTCTACGGACCGAAGCTTGACTTTATGATCAAGGATGCGATTGGACGTAAGTGGCAATTGGGTACCATCCAGGTGGACTACAACCTGCCTGAGCGTTTCGAACTGGAATATATCGGTCAGGACAATGCTCCACACAGGCCAGTAATGATTCACAGGGCACCGTTCGGTAGTATGGAACGCTTCGTAGCTGTATTGATCGAGCATACCGGAGGTAAGTTCCCATTGTGGCTAACCCCAAATCAGGCAGTCGTGTTGCCTATCAGTGAGAAATTTAACGACTATGCACAGGAAGTAGTGAACAAGTTGAAGGCTGTGGATGTTCGTGTATCAGTNGACGACCGTAACGAGAAGATTGGAAGGAAGATTCGCGACAACGAGTTGAAGAGGATTCCTTATCTGTTGATCGTTGGAGAGAAGGAAGCTGAAGGCGGTATGGTTGCCGTTCGCCGTCAGGGAGAAGGCGACAAGGGAGTGATGACGATTGATGAATTTGCAGCACTGATAAATAAAGAAGTTGCTGATTCATTAGCATAACAACACCTCTATTGGCTCAGTATTCATTAGCTTTCATCTGAGTCGGTCGAAGTGAACAAGGCCACGATGGTGCAAAGTCATGCAAGAAAAAAAATCTGTATAAATTTCTTGTATCAATTGAAATCAATATCTTTGCACCCTCAAAAGAAACTTTTTCAATTGAGTGAACTAAATAAAAGTATAATTAAACATAGGAGGGCAATACTATAGGACCAAGAAGATATCCGGTACAACCCCAAAAGGACGAGTTCAACTTCCGTATCAACGAAAAGATACGAGTACCACAGGTTCGCCTGGTTGGTGAAAACATTGAGAATCCCGGGGTTTACCCTATCAGCGAAGCTTTAAAGTTAGCAGATGAGTTAGAACTGGATTTGGTAGAAATTTCTCCAAAAGCCGATCCTCCAGTATGTAAAATACTAGACTACCAGAAGTTTCTCTATCAGCAAAAGAAGAAACAGAAGGAGATGAAGCAGAAGACCATACAGGTTACGGTCAAGGAGATTCGNTTTGGTCCGAATACCGATGACCATGATTACAACTTTAAGTTGCGTCATGCGGAGAAGTTCCTCAATGAAGGATCAAAGGTCAAGGCCTATGTATTTTTCAAGGGACGTAGTATCCTTTTCAAAGAAAAAGGTGAGATACTATTGCTCAGATTCGCTCAGGATTTGGAAGAAATTGGAAAAGTTGAGCAAATGCCAAAGCTGGAAGGTAAGCGTATGACAATGTTCCTTNCCCCAAAGCCAAAAAAGAAGTAGTTGAGAANATCAATCACTTAAATATATCTGAACAATGCCTAAAATGAAGACGAATTCCAGTGCTAAGAAGCGTTTTACTATCACTGGAAGTGGAAAGATCAAGCGTAAGCATGCTTTCAAGAATCACATCTTGACCAAGAAGGAAAAGAAGAGAAAGAGAAATCTAGCTCTACCCGGACTGGTTCACAGTTCTGATGAGAAAAGCGTGAAGCGCTTATTAGCAATGAGGTAATCAACAAATTATTAACCGAGTGAATTAGCAACAAAGATTCCCTGACAGGGAACGCTAACCATTCAAAAAACAGAAATTATGCCTAGATCAGTAAATTCTGTAGCTTCCAGAGCTCGTAGNAAAAAGATTTTAAAGTTGACCAGAGGCTATTTTGGCAGAAGAAAGAACGTATGGACAGTTGCCAAGAATGCATGGGAAAAAGGTCAATTGTATGCTTACCGCGATCGTAAGCGCAAAAAGGGACATTTCAGAGCATTGTGGATACAGCGTATCAATGCTGCTGCTCGTCTGGAAGGTCTTTCATACAGCAAGTTGATGGGACTTCTTGCAAAAGAAAACATCAAGATCAACCGTAAAGTACTTGCTGACCTTGCAGTAAATCACCCGGATGCCTTCAAGGCAGTAGTGAAACGTGCAACAGCTAAATAAATCCTAAGACCGAACTTGGTTATTAAATTTTAGGGTTAAATCTTACAGAAACGTCCCCTCGTGGGGACGTTTTTATTTTACCCCCTCCCACTTCTACACAGTTACGCATCAGGCAAGATTTTCTCAGGTTAGATTACCAGGCATTCCATTTTCACAGTACGTACCTGCAAAGCGTGTAGCATACAGGGTAATTGTTGCTCACAGTCATATTTTTCCCACATATCCCGCTTTCGTGATATCTTTCAGGCAAAAATCTCCTTAAATTTTTATCTTTGTCAGGTTAAGTAAAACAAGTTCCAAATGAAGATAGCACTTATTGGATATGGCAAGATGGGCAGGACCATCGAGAAGATCGCGTTGTCGCGTGGACATCAGATCGTAGCTAAAATAGACCCCGTCAATGGCGAGGATTTTACAACTCCAGGTCTTAAGGAGGCAGACGTTGCGATTGAGTTTACCAGACCTGAAACAGCATTTATAAACTATCTGGAATGCTTCAGGCTCAATCTGCCTGTTGTGTCGGGAACTACCGGATGGCTGGAGCGTATGGATGAGATCAAGGCTCTTTGTGAGAAGGGACATACCTTCTTTTATGCATCCAACTTCAGTATAGGGATGAATCTGTTCTTTGAGATCAACAAGCGTCTGGCTCAGTTGATGAATTCACAGCCGCAATATGAGGTGAGCATGACAGAGGTGCACCATATCCATAAACTTGATGCTCCAAGCGGAACTGCAATAACCCTTGCCGAAGGAATATTGGAGAATCTGAGTCGCAAGAAATACTGGGAACTTGACAAANCTTCAACAGGAGATGTGATTGGTATCAAAGCCGTACGAGAAGGAGAAGTACCTGGTACCCACATTATAAATTATATCTCTGATGTAGATGAGATTACCATCGAACATAAGGTAACATCACGAGATGGACTTGCTTTTGGTGCGGTTCTTGCAGCCGAGTTTGCCATTAGCAGGAAGGGTTTCCTGACTATGAGCGATATGCTCAAATTCTAGGTTCAGTAATAATTAATAACAAAGCGTATAATGGATTTCAAGGGTATCCCAACCTCTCGTAAGGTAAGGTTTTTTATAGCTCTCATAGCTTTTGTTCTGACTGTGATTTGGATAGGCAACTACTGGCTGTTGCTTGGTGTGCCCGTAATATTTGATATTTACATTAGTCGTATTGTGCCCTGGGGAGCCTGGAAGCAAAAGAAGGAAGGTCAGAGGCCCCCTGCCTGGGTAGAATGGGTAGATGCACTGGTCTTTGCACTTGTAGCTGTATATATCATCAATATTTTCCTGTTTCAGAACTACAAGATCCCTACCTCTTCCCTTGAAAAGACATTGCTCGTAGGTGACCATCTGTTTGTAAGCAAGGTAAGCTATGGTCCCAGGATGCCCATCACTCCGATAGCATTTCCGCTGGTGCAAAACACCTTCCCCATCACAAATAGCAAGTCATATACAGACTGGCCCACATGGGACTATAAGAGACTTAAGGGCTTTGGTAAGGTAGAGCGTAACCAGATAGTGGTATTCAACTTCCCGACAGGAGATACAGTGCCATTCTATCGCCCAAATCCAGACTACTATATCACAATTAAGGAACTGGGTCAATATGCTGCTATGCGTAACCCTTCCCTTATTGAAGGCAAGACCTTTGCTTCAGAATATGAAGAACGCCAGTTTTTTAACGAAATAGGTCGCAGGCTGGTACAAAGCAACCCACAGGAGTACGGGGATGTTCGTTACCGTCCTGTTGACAAGAGAGACAACTATGTAAAGCGTTGCATCGCCCTCCCGGGCGATGTGTTTGAGATTCGCCATAATCAGGTTTATATTAACGGACAGCCAGCAGAAAACCCGGAAAACCTACAACACAATTACCTTGTTGTTACAGATGGAACCATATTGCCAAAGCAATTCTTTGACAGACTTGGTATTTCGGAAGATGACAGAAGAGAAGGAGGAACAGGTCCAAACTACGTGCTACCGCTCACCAAAGCAATGGTTGAGACAATAAAGAGTTACGATATTATTAAGGCTGTGGAAGTTGATGAACGCAAGCCCAACGGATCTGGATCAGAGGTATTCCCTTATAGCAAGTATTTCAACTGGAGCAGGGACAACTATGGTCCGTTGCGCATCCCTGCCAAGGGAGAGACAGTTGACCTGACCATTGAGAATATCCTGCTTTATGAACGCATTATCTCAGCATATGAAGGTAACAAGCTTGAAGTAAAGAATGGTACCATCTATATCAATGGAGAGGTAGCCAACAGCTATACCTTCAAGATGGACTACTACTTTATGCTGGGAGACAACCGCCACAAATCGGCTGACAGTCGTTATTGGGGTTTTGTACCCGAGGATCACATTATTGGCCGTCCAATCCTTGTCTGGTTGTCAGTTGACAAAGACAAAGGTTTCCCGGGCGGAATCCGTTGGAACAGATTTTTCAAGTGGGTGAAGAACGATTAAGTACCAGATGAAGAAGGCAGTCAGGGTATTAGTATGGCTTGCAATTGGTTTTGGAATATCAGAGTTGATATACCATTATGGACTGGAGCTGCTGAAAGTACCCACTTCTTCAATGTCGCCCGGCATAGAGGCCGGCGACTATGTTCTGGTAAATAAGTTTATTCCTGGTCCACGATACAAAGCCAATGATCCCAACCGCTATGGAAGGTTTGCACTTTCCAGATCATTGAATTATGGAGATATAGTTGTATTCAACTTCCCAGAAGCAGACACGATAGTACCCAACAAGCCCGGAGAGAGTTATTATCTGCTTCGCAGAAGAGATGCTGGGATAGATACATTGCTTACCGAGGAGTATTGGGGAGAGCTGGAAGTTTTAAAGGTCACGCAACGTCCCAGGATGATAAAGAGAGTCGCTGCATTGCCGGGTGATAATATTCAGATTATCAGAGGAGTCTTAAATGTAAACGGAGTTGAGAAGGACTTTCGCATCAGCAGTGGCGACAGCGTTATAATACTTCCTCCCGGGGTATATGATCCCTATGTCTTTCCGGGCAATTACCGGCATGGCTGGAATGTTGATAATCTGGGTCCGTTTTACCTTCCAAGGAAGGGAGATGTGTTGGTATTAGACCCAAAGACTTTCCCGTTGTATGAGCGGATTCTCAAGGTTTTTGAGGCTTCGGCTATAGAGCAACGAGGAAATAGTTTTTATCTGGACGGCAAGCCTGTACAGCAGTATGTTTTCAAGATGAATTATTATTGGGTTCATGGCGACAACCGGAATCGCTCCTTTGACAGCCGTTACTGGGGTCCCGTCCCCGAAAATCATATTGTAGGTATTGTAAAGTAAAAGCACAAAAAAGCCCTCCCCACATAAGCAGGGAGGGCTTTTTATATACTTAAGTAGGATTCATTTGAAAGGCGTCTCAGAAAACGAATTTGATTTCAACTCAGAATTTCCTGTATTTCCACCTTCAACTACATTTCCTCCATCTCCAGTATTAACATTAACTTGGGGATGATCCCCGGGACCTGGTCCTGAATTTTCACTCGTGGTTTGTAATGATACTATTGAATCTAATTCAATTACTTCTAAAGTAGGATGATTATATTGTTTCTTACTTGTAGTCATATTTTACT
>JGI24712J26585_10001865_pt1 | contig 17658 bp, 14 predicted proteins | sample BioPla3DNA2_FD_26585 | JGI IMG/M metagenome (IMG submission 26585) | reverse complement strand
TGTTTTCTTTTGCCGTTTTTCCAAAGGTTTGGGGTGAATTTTAACCGGGGTTTCATAAAAAAAGGGGCTGTAACAAAATTTGAGTTTTGATACAGCCCCTTTGCGCGTATCAGATTATGTTTGTTTATTAAAAACAGTTGAGTTATCCAAGACATATTGACATTAAAATTCCGTCGTGTTATAATTAAAAACAACGGATAATGATTTTTAATAAAGGTAATTGTCATGAATAAACAATTCCCAAGAACCACGGTGGGCGGCGTTTCCTTGCCGCGTATATTAATCGGAACCAACTGGCTTTTAGGTTATAGCCACCGCAGCTCGGCTGCAGACGCCGGAATTAAAGCCAGATATCAGAGAAAAGAGGATTTCTTCCCGGTATTCGAAGCCTATCTCGAATACGGCATCGATGCGGTAATGGGTCCCGTCAGTACCACCCCAATCTGCCTTGAAGCGATAAAATACGCCGAAGAAAAATCCGGAAAGAAAATAATAATCATCGATACCCCCATAATAAATGTCGACGACAATGCCGCCGCGAGAGCCGAAGCCAAGAAAGTTATAAAACACAGCGCCGAAATAGGCTCGACCTTCTGCCTTATCCACCATTCCAGCATGGAGCAGCTTGTAAATAAAAATCTCAGAAAAATCGTCCGCCTGCCCGACTATCTTTCGATGATACGCGATGCGGGACTGATACCGGGTCTCTCCGCCCATATGCCGGAGGCAATCCTATATTGCGATGCAAACGGCTACGATGTCGAAACGTATATCCAGATTTTCAACTGCATGGGCTTTCTGATGCAAGTCGAGATCGAAAGCGTCGCGAGAATCATAAATAACGCCAAAAAGCCGGTTATGACCATCAAGCCTTTTGCCGCCGGCCGCACCACTCCTTTTGTCGGTTTGAATTTCAACTGGAATGTCATCCGCGACTGCGATATGATAACGGTGGGAGCAACATCCGAAGCCGAGGTGCATGAGGACGTCGAAATCTCCTTCGCAGCCCTCGAGCGCCGTTTCCCCGACCTCGCCGCAAGAAGCTCCCCGGCAAAGCAGGAGATATTGGGGCATAAATAAGGCGCAATATGACATATCATCGAATATTTATTATAACCAACATATTCTCCGGGATAATCACCGGAGATTTTTTATTAAAAATATAAAAATCATTTATTCCATATCGCTTCTGATTTCAATATCTCTTAAATCATTTCGGTTGAATATTTTATAAAATCGTGGTATAATATAATTTACGTTTTATCAAGGCTTAATCGCCTTAATATTCAAAAAGAGAATTAAAATGCATAAAGAATTTTTGATGGGCAACCAGGCGATAGCCCTGGGAGCTTTGGCGGCAGGAGTCAATCTTGTCGCCGGATATCCCGGCACTCCGTCGACCGAGGTATTGGAAACGGTCGCCGCAAGGAATCCGGGAAATGTTCACGTCGAATGGTCGACAAACGAAAAGGCGGCGATGGAAGTCGGCGCAGGCGCGGCATACTGCGGCGCCAGGGTAATGGTGACGATGAAACAGGTAGGGCTTAACGTCGCCTCCGATCCTCTGATGAGCCTTGAATATATCGGTGTCAAGGGCGGCATGGTAGTTCTGGTAGCCGACGACCCCGGACCAATTTCCTCCCAGACGGAGCAGGATACCCGTACATTTGCGATGTTTTCGAAAGTCCCCGTCTTTGACCCCTCATCGGTATCGGAAGCATACACGATGATCGGCGAAGCCTTCGAGCTTTCGGAAAAATACGGTACGCCGGTCTTGTTTCGCGTAACTACGCGGGTGAATCACGGCTATGAAACGATAGAAATAAAAGACGAAGACGAATATTACAAAAACGTTCCGGAAGGATTTGTCAAAGACAGCTCAAGATGGGTCATTTTCCCGCGCCTGTCGCAAAAGAACCACGCACTTATCGAGGCGAGAAATGCGGAGCTGAGCGATTTGTTTTCCGATTATCATGCAAATGAAATACTCGCTTCGCGCGGCAGCCTGAAATCATCAAAAAAAGGCGTCGCGACCCACGGAATAAATTTCATGTATACCCTTGACGCCCTGGGCAACTCCGATCGTCCCAAAATTCTAAAAATCGCAACCCCTTTTCCGTTCCCGGAAAAGAAAGCGCTTGAATTTCTTGACGGGCTTGACGAAGTACTCTGTATTGAGGAGCTTGACCCGGTAATCGAACGCGCTTTGACATATGTTTGCGGCAAATACTGTCTCCAAGTCAAAATCCACGGCAAACTCACATCGGATATATCCGCTTCGGGCGAAAACACTGTCGATTCAGTCAAAGCAGCTTTAAATAAATTCCTGAATAAAGAATACAACGATATTTCAAAATCGACGGAACAACCGCCGGCGCTGCCGGTAAGACCGCCGGTGCTTTGCGCCGGATGTCCGCACCGCGCCTCCTTCTATGCGGTAAAACAAGCGATGAAAGGCAAAAAGTCGGTATTCTGCGGCGATATCGGCTGCTATACTTTGGGAAACGCCGCGCCGCTCGATATGTGCGATACCTGTCTTTGCATGGGCGCGGGAATAACCGTCGCTCAGGGAATTTACCATACCGAGCCTGATACAAAGTGCTTCGCCTTTGTAGGCGACTCCACTTTCTTCGCTTCCGGAATTACCGGCGTTATAAACGCCTTTTATAACCAGGCAGACCTTACGGTCGTGGTAGTCGACAACTCAACCACCGCGATGACCGGTCAGCAGCCCCATCCCGGCACAGGAATTACCATGATGGGGGAGAAAGTCGAGAAAGTCTCAATAGCCGCGATACTCCGCGCGATAGGGCTAAAAACCGTCGAGACACTCAATCCTCTTGACTTCAAAAAAGCCGTCGACACCGTAAAGCGCGTTGCGGACGAACCCGGCGTAAAGGCGGTTATATTTGAGTCGCCGTGTATTGTGCTGACAAAACCGAAGGGCAAGTCGGTCGTCGACGAAGAAAAATGCATAGGATGCAAAAAATGTATAAGAGAACTCGGCTGTCCGGCGCTTACCCTGAAAGACGGCAAGGCTTTTATCGATAAAATGCTTTGCACCGGCTGCGCTCTTTGCGAGCAGATCTGTCCGACAAATGCGATAAGCGGAGGTAAGGGCAATGAATAAAAGCATTATCCTCTGCGGCGTAGGCGGGCAGGGAACCATAATGGCATCCCGCCTGATAGCGGCTGCCGCGATGGAAAAGGGACTGGACGTCCGCTCGGCGGAAACGATAGGTATGGCGCAGCGCGGCGGCTCGGTATTTTCGCATATAAGAATAGGCAAAGATATTAACTCGCCGCTGATAGCTAAAGGAGAAGCGGATCTTATCATCGGCTTTGAGCCGGCGGAAGCTGTCCGTCAGCTTCCGTATCTTCGCGCAGGCGGCGCGGCGGCAGTATCTTTGCGGTCGGTGATGCCGGTGTCTGCGACGATAGGGAAGTCCGTATATCCCTACGATGAAATTATAGATTATCTGAAATCAAATGTCACGAGACTGACCTTGGTTGACTCGGAAGCGGCAGCAGCTCTGCTCGGCTCGTCAAGGGTACTGAACGTAGTACTGCTCGGCGCCGCCGCAAGAAGCGGAGAGCTCGGGATAGACGAAGACGCGCTTTTATCGGCTATTTATAAGATAATTCCGGAAAAATTCAGGCAGCTTAACAGAGAAGCCCTTTATTATACGAAAAATAATTAAATTTCAGAGGTAATATATGCAGATCAATCAGACACAGCTTGAGCAAGTCAACCATCAGATTGAAAGGCTTGTCAAAGCGGACAACTTTTACGGCAGAAAAAAGAAAGAAGCCGGAATAATCGGAGTAAAAACAGTTGAGGACTTCCAAAATCTGCCTTTTTCGCAGAAACAGGATCTCCGCGATGCTTATCCCCTCGGGCTTATGGCAGTCCCGGAGAGTGAGATAGTCAGAATCCATTCATCTTCCGGCACTACCGGCACACCGGTAATAATCCCGTATACCGCCAAAGACGTCGATGACTGGTCGGAAATGTTCAAGCGCTGCTATGAATTTGCGGGTGTCACAACCGAAGACAGGATACAAATAACTCCCGCCTACGGGCTTTGGACAGCCGGAATCGGTTTCCAGCTCGGCGCGGAGAAGCTGGGCGCAATGGTCGTTCCGATGGGCCCCGGAAACACTGACAAGCAGCTGAAAATGATGCAGGATTTGAAAACTACGGTTTTAACGGCAACCTCGTCATACGCTCTGCTTTTAACCGAGGAAGTTGAGAAGCGCGGTCTGAAAGACAAAATATTCCTTAAAAAAGGCGTGCTCGGTTCCGAACGCTGGAGCCCGAAGATGCGCGACAGAATCAGAAACGGACTCGGGATAGAGCTTTACGACATTTACGGACTTACCGAGATTTACGGTCCCGGTATCGGCATCAACTGTAGCTATGATACCGGAATGCACATCTGGGACGATTACATTTATCTTGAAATAATCGATCCGGAAACCGGTAAAAACGTCCCCGACGGCGAATACGGCGAAATAGTCATTACAACCCTCGTAAAGGAAGGCGCTCCCCTGATTCGCTACCGTACGCACGATATCAGCCGGATAATCCCCGGCGAATGCCCTTGCGGCTCAAAACATCCGAGAATCGACGCAATTACCGGCCGCAGCGACGACATGATGATAATTAAGGGAGTAAACGTCTTCCCGAAGCAGATTGAAGAAATCTTAGCGACTTTCCCGGAGCTTTCGAGCGAATACCAGATCCGCATCAGCCATCTTGACGGCAGGGACACAATGCGGATTTATGTCGAGACAAACGGCAGGGTCAATTTTCTTGATATGGCGGACATGGTCTCGGCGGCGGTCAAAAGCCGCATAGGCTTCACTCCGCTTGTCAAAGTCGTTGAAGTGGGGGTTCTTCCGAGAACCGAGAAAAAAACCAAGCGCGTTATCGACGAAAGATACGATTAATAAAATCGGCGGCAGATTAAAAAGGTCTGCCGTTTTTTATGTCTTTTAAAGTCCTTGGTTTCCAGAAAAACGCGGAAATAATAAAACTCAGCAAGATAAATCAGGATAAATACTTGCGATTTTATATCAATGATGATATAATATAAATACAGCCAACCGACTGACCGCCGCAAGAAACAGGAGTCAAAATGCTTTTCACTCATAAATCCGAAATATCCGGCAAAGTATTCGCAAAAGACCCGGCAGTTATCGAAATCGGGGGAAAGACCCTGCTGTATCATTCGATTATGAATGATACCCTCGGAATCGGAATAGCCGAATCGGATGACGGAAAAGATTTCGTCTTCAACCAAGAATTGCCGATAACTCAGGAATGTGAAAAAAACGGAATAGGCGCGCCTGCGGCGATAAAAATCGACGAAATAGTCCATCTGTTTTATCAGACCTACGGCAACGGCAAACTTGACGCCATCTGTCACGCGGTGTCAAAAGACGGATATAATTTTATAAAGGACGAAACAAATCCCGTTTTCGCCCCACGCCGTCCCTGGGCGGAAATGCCAGAATGGTCCTGCGGCAGAGCCATTGACGCCGATGTGTGCGTTTTCGGGGATAAGCTCCTGCTTTATTTCGCAACAAGAGATAAGGATATGAAAGATCAGCTGCTCGGAGTTGCATCCGCGCCTTTGTCTTCCGATTTTTCAAGCGGAAGCTGGGAGCTGTATCCGGACATTGTATTAAAACCGGAGCTTGACTGGGAGAAACGCTGTATCGAAGCTCCGGCAGCTCTCGTAAAAGACGGTTTTGTATACCTGTTTTATGCGGGCGCATATAACTGCGAACCTCAGCAGATAGGCTGCGCCGTCTCGGAAGATGGTTTTACCTTCCGTCGCCTGTTTATAAAAGAACCGCTGATGAAGAACGGTCCTCCCGGTAGCTGGAATCAATGCGAATCAGGTCATCCTTATATTTATGAAACGGAAAAGGGGGACACCTGGCTTTACTATCAGGGTTCGGCGGATATGGGTAAAAGTTGGTATCTTTCAAGGCAGCAGATTTTATTCAAAGACGATAAACCAATATTAATATAAATCAAAAGGAGAAAGCATGATGAAGACAGTAAAAGACAAGTATCTTGTGGTAGGCGCCGACTTCGCAGGTTATCCGCTGAAAGAAGCGGTATGCAAGCACCTTCGCGATAAGGGCTGGAAAATCACCGACCTCGGCGTAACCGATCCCTCAGTCGATGATCCCGAAAATATGTTCCACCGAATCGGACTTCGTGTCGGTTCAAAAATCTCGGAAGGCGAATTCGAGCGCGCTCTCCTCTTCTGCGGCACCGGAATGGGAATCCATATAGCCGCGAGCAAATGCCCCGGCGTTATGTCCGGCGTCGTCGAAAGCGTTCCCGCGGCTCTCCGCGCCATAACTGGAAACGGAGTAAATGTTCTTGCAATGGGCGCTTTCTATGTAGCTCCAGCGATGGGCTGCGACATCGCAGACGCCTATCTTAACGCCGATTTAGGCACCGGATATGAGTGGTGGAATAATTTCTACGAGTTCCATAAACTCGCCGTCGATGAGCTCAACGCCTTCGATTACGAAAAATACAAAGCGAACGGCTTCAAACTCGATTATTTAGGGAATTATCCCCTGAAGCTTGAAAAGAAGCCGGAATAAGCAAACATACATAATCAATATCAAAGGGATGAGCGCGCAGCCCATCCCTTTTTCAATAAACCGCGCATCATTTTATAAATAAAAAAGTTATGTTCGGAATCTTGACATATTTTAACGGCAGTGGTACAATAATTGAGAAATATATTTATCGGAGGCTGTAAATGGCGCTGTATGCGATAGGCGATCTGCATCTTTATTTCACTGGCGAGGATCCGCTCATGCTTAACGGAAAAATATGGCAGGACAGGGCGAACAGATTTATCAGAAACTGTAAAAACCTTATAACCGATAAAGATACCCTCGTTATTACCGGAGACCACGCCTATATCAAAAAGCCGGAAGAGCTTACGCCGTATCTTGATTATCTCGACCGGATACCCGGCAAAAAGGTGCTGACCCGCGGCAATCACGACCAATTCTGGGAAGCGTCAAAAACCGAAAAGTTTAATGAGATGTACGGCGACAGCGCTTTCTTTTTGCAGGGAAATTATTGCCGATACGGCGATTATGCCTTAGTCGCCACAAAGGGTTACACCTACGAAGGCAAAGACAGCATAGAACACGCCGAGGAACTCGTTGCGCGCGAAGCCGACAGGCTTGAATCGGCACTTATTTCAGCCCGCGACCACGGCTTTGCTAAGATAATAATTTTCCTGCACTATCCACCGACAAACATTCTCCAAAGGAACAGCGCATTTACCAAATTAGCCGAGAAATATAAAGCCGAACAGGTGGTTTACTCACATTGCCACGGCGAGCGGCGATTCGGCGACAGCCTCAGAGGTCGTCACCACGGTGTTCGGTATTCCCTCGTCTCCGCTGATTTTGTCGGCTTTGCCCCGAAGAAAATACTCGACTGACAAGGTGTTCGCATATATGAAACGAATTACTTTTTTGATTTTCCTTACCTTTACTGTTTTAATCTCAAATCTGCCTGTATTCGCAGAAGGAGTCTCGTCGGAAATAACCGTATTTACCGACATCCCGCCGGACGCATGGTACATCGCCGATGTCAACAGTCTTACCGAAGCCGGTCTGATTGACTGTTCCGAAGGAAGATTCTATCCGGATAAGCAGCTTACCTGCGCCGAGGCGGTAAAATTAGCCGTCAGTATAAATCAGCTTCATTACAACGGTGCTGTATTAATCGAACAAGGCGAGCCGTGGTATAAGCCATACTGCGAATATCTGTCGGATATCGGGGTTGACGTATCCGCGCTTGATATGGAAGCTGAAGCAACACGGGCAGAATATATTTACATCTTCGCGTCAGCTTTAAAAGACAGCGATCTTGAAGCGATAAATCAAATACCGGACGGCGCGATAACCGATGTCGCCGCTGATTTGCCCTATGTAGAAGCGATTTATAAGTTCTACCGCGCGGGCATAATATGCGGTTCGGACGAAAACCGCAGCTGCCATCCGGATGAATACATCAAACGCTCGGAAGCAGCCGCGGTCGCGGTAAGGATACTTGATAAAGAAAGAAGGATCAGGTTCGACATGAAAGAGCCGGTCAAACACACTCTTGAAGTAATTGACGGCGTTACATATATAGACGGTGTTCTTATAGTCAATAAAACATACCCGCTGCCGCCGGAATACGCGCCCGGCGGACTTACGAAAGAGTGCAGCGAGGCTTTTGTAAAATTGCAAGCCGCGGCATGGAAAGACGGGCTTAATATATATTCTGTTTCCGATTATCGAAGCTATGAATATCAGAAGGGACTCTATCAAAGATACGCCGCCCGCGACGGCGCCGCGGCTGCAGACAGATATTCAGCGCGCCCCGGACACTCCGAACATCAGACCGGACTTGCGATAGACTGCAACAGCGTATACCAGAGCTTCGCAGATACCGCCGCAGGCAGGTGGCTCGCCGCCCACTGCCACGAATACGGCTTTATCATTCGTTATCCGAAAGGCGCCGAATCAATCACCGGATATATGTTCGAACCGTGGCATATCCGATATCTGGGCAATGAAATGGCATCAAAAATCCACGAAAGCGGTCTGACCCTTGAAGAATATTTCGGCATAACATCGGAATATGCGGAATAAAAAACGGCAAAAGGCCGACATTGAAGTATATTATATTCAGGAAGGTAAATTCGAATGACCGAAATCGATTTTTTGCGGGATAAAGTAAACGGAGACGATATAAAGACTTTCTGCGAAAAGATAGAGCTTTCCCGGGAAGCGTATGAAGCGGCGGAACCGCTCTGCCGCCGCATAATCGGCGAAAAACGCGATTTTTTCGAAAATGAGATAGTCGCAGATATAAAAGACGCCGATAAAATTAAAGCGCTCGCCAGATCAATGCGTGCAGATCAGGACCTGTGTATGCTGTCCTGCGCCATCTTACTCGGCATGAACGCCCATAAACTTTACCGGGAAAAGGGAATACCCGACGACATATACTACCCCTCCATGCGGGAGATCACGATATGGGAGCGGACCTGCGAGAGGGAAAAACAAAAGATCGGATATTATGAATACAGCTGGCTTCGCCACTTTTTAACGGCAGATATCGTCCGCCTCCATCGCCTCGAGTTTCATATCGTGTCGTTCAACAGAAAGCTCAGATATAAAAAACACGGCGTCTCCGTCAAGGGCGGAGATGAAGTCATAAATATCCATATCCCGGAAGACGGCCCCCTTTATCACAGTGATGTGATAGAGTCATACCGCCGTGCGTATCGTTATTTCAACCGCAGCGGCAAGGCGGTCTTCGTCTGTGATTCATGGCTCTTATATCCCGGCAACTATGATTTCCTGCCGCCGACATCGAGAATCCGTGAGTTTATGGATGATTTCGATATTATCAGCAGAAATGACGTTAAAAACGACGGCAACCTCTGGCGAATCTTCGGTCACCATGACAGCTACGCCCCTGAAAATCTGCCGAGAAACACCGACCTTCAGCGCCGTATGGCCGATTACCTCGCGGCGAACGACAACGTAACCGGCTCCGGCTACGGTGTGTTCGTCTTTGACGGGGAAAAGGTTGTAAAGGAATAACCAAAGTATTACATATCAAGAACTCTGCGCTGTCAACAGATATGACCCATTTTCGGTAAAAGAGTCTGTAATATTAATTTTGTGACTCGGCGTAATCGTAGAGTTTCTGATACTGAGCCTTTAGTGCCGATTCGCGCTTTGCAAACCAGGAGGTAAGATCGGTTGACTTCTTGCTTACCAGCGAAGGCAGCGGCATGTAGTCCAAATTGGTGCAATAGCATATGCCGAAGTCGTATATCAGATTGTCGAATACGATATCCAGCATGCGCGCGGATTCCTCATCACGGGTTTGTTTACCGATCAGCACCTTGTTGTAATAAGTGTCGGTAATGTGGATCGCGCTGCCCGAACACAGCGCTTCGGTTATAACACCGTTAAAGGTGAGGTTGGTGGCGGTTTTCGGGATCACGCAGGATAGCCCCCATTGATCCGATGTGGAACGATATTTTTCCTGCGCCTCGTCATACTTGGGATAAGGGACGATGCCGAAGTCGGCGTCAAACTGCCGGAAGTATTCTCCGTGCTCCAGAGTGGCAAGCAGGAAGAGCGCCCTGTTGTCGAAGAATATCTTCACTCCTTTACTGCTATTGGCATAGTCGAATGAGTCGACGTATGAAGTGTTGTCATCGTAACAGAGACGGATTAGGTATTCAAGTATACTCTGCATCTTTTCTGTGTTAAACTGCAGTTTTGGACCGTCCTTTTCCTTAATAACGGTGTGGGTATCGGCTGCCAGCTGGTATGAGTAAATGCCGACTATAAGATTTTGTATGCAGCCGTAGCGGTCGTTTTCATTGAATTTGCCGTCGCCGTCAATGTCCGCCGATATGCCGGAAGCCAGCTCCTGCAGCATTTCGAAGGTCCACTTGCCGTTGTCCACCAGCTCGTATAGATTCGGAATATTCATGTCTTGCTGTACCTGCTTGTTGAAGAAGCAGACTGCCGTTTCACACATGGTTGTCCAGTTGATGTCTCCGATAAGTATATATACATTATCGCCCACAGAAAGGGAATCAACTATGTTTTGATTCCAGTATGGTTTCTTCATGTCGATGTAAGGAACCATATTCAGCGGGTATGCCAGGTCATTCGTAATAAACCCGACGCCGCCCTGCATGAACCCCAGAGCCACCAGGTCCACCGAGTCGTCGCCTGCCAACAGGGTAGGCATGAGAGCGTTTGCCTGGTCATGTGTCCAGCCGTCGGTACGGGTATTGATAACACAGTTGAACCGCTGCTCTACCTCTAAGTTTCGCGTGTAGATAGCGTCGTTAAGCGCGTCTCCTGTCAGTTCTTCCCGTATGTAATACACTTCTCCCAATTCGGACGGAACGGGCAGGGAAATGGTGAATACCTCTCCCTCAAAGTCAAAGGTTTCGGATATGTCGTCCAGGTATGGATTCCTTGTCTCTGCTGCAGTTGTTTCTTCGGTTACGGGTGCAGTCGTGTCCTGAATCTGTGTGCCTCCGCCGCCGGAGCATGCCGCGAATATTGACAGCAGGATGATAATGGTGAGAAGGGCGGCAAAGAATTGCTTGACTTTTCGTTTACACATAACATATTCCCCTTTACATTAGTTCATATCGGTATCTCTGTTAATGGTAAAGCTTGCAGTTTTCCCCCAAAAAACTTAGTTAAACGGCAATAAAAATTGCGGCTGAGAGAGATACATTGTTTTCTCCAAAAATCTTTCCTTATTCTTTTTTGCTTCCGTTCATAAGGTTTTTTTGGATGACTTTTTAAAATATGTTATAAAATGTTGCATTTCACTCAGAGTATGATTTATTTTTCACACTATAGCATATAAGGCGGTAAATGTCAAGTATCAGTTTGTCAAGAGATTAACATTGGATTTTTTGCAGAAATCATATCAACTGAATACTGAATCAAACCGTCCAGTTATTACGATAACCGCCTTCGCGAACTAACCAAGCCGGGTCTCCGGTTCCGTTTGCAAAGGTCATATTAGTGGGATCCCAGTCGAAACTTGCGTCGTGGACATACGATATGTTCAGAAGCTGACAGAGAATTGTCGCATGACCGCCTACATCTTCATTTGAGCAGGCTTTTTTGCGGGATTTTACCGCTGAAATGAAATCGGCAATGTGACTGCCGCCGGTATCGTAGAGTTTTGTCTTATATACGCTGTCAGTCAGGAATATTTTCCGCGCTTTGTCTATTGCTTCATCAAGAGACATCTTGGCGTCGCCGTTGCGGGTACTTATCATAAAATTATTGCCGTATTTTATCTCAAAGGCGCCTCGGTCAACCGAGACCGAACCTTCGGAACCGTGGAAGATTGCGCCAAATTGCGCGGGTTTATGCATCACAGTTACTCCGCCGTCAAACACAAACATGGCTCCGGATTGGGCGCGTCCTCCCAGCTCGACGTTGGCTTTATCCTCTTCGCTGCGTTCGGCGCGGATCACTTTAACAGGACCGCCGTTATCCATATCCAGTCCCCATTGAGCTATGTCCAGATGATGCGCGCCCCAGTCTCCGCAATAACCTATCCCGAAGAGGTCGTCCATGCGCCAGACCATCGGGTAAAAGTTATGTACTCCGCGCGGGGAGAGTTGGTCGTTGTACTTCACAAGCGGGGCGCCCCCGCACCACATATCCCAATCAAGCCCCGGCTCCATGGGAATGTCCTCTTTAGGGTCGAAATGCGGGCGGGAGGGACCGCCGAAGGAACACTCGACGTGCTTTACCTTGCCGATGCAGCCGTTTCGAACAAGCTCACAGGCTGTGCGAAACTCAATAGCCGATCGCTGCATCGCGCCGACCTGAAGGATACGATTATATTTTTTGGTAGCAGCCATGACTTTGACAGTCTCATCGACGCTGTAGGTCAGCGGCTTTTCGCAGTATACATCCTTGCCGGCAGCCATTGCCGCGATAGTTATGTATGCGTGCCAATGATCGGGTGTTGCGATGCAGACCATGTCGATGTCATCGCGAGCCAGCACGTCGCGGAAATCATTGTACGCTTTGCAGTCGCCCGGTTTGCCTTTGTCGGGATTTGCTTTATAAAATTCATCGACGCGCTTTACGCCGTCCAGACGGCGGGTGGTGTCGACATCGCAAATGGCGGCGACGTTCACGCCTTGCCAAAGGAATCCGCTTGTAAGTCCGCGGCCCTGAATACCGAAGCCGATAATCGCAACGCTCAGCTTATCGTTCGGGCTTATACTTTTTCTGTTCATGTAATCAACCTCTTTTATTGTTATTGGTAATATCTACGAGCGTCTTATGCAATGTAGTAATAGTTGTTTATATCCGCATTCCCGCCTTGCATAATTATTCATTTACGCATTTTAATCATATCATATCGCGTTCGGTTTGTCAAGAACGAAATGTGATATCTTCATTCAGGCGGCGGTATTATACCGTATTTAAACCACGCAGTAAAACATCCGTGCTTGTCGTCTTGCTTTGCGGCTATTCAGCGTCATTTATAAGCGCAAAAGCATCGGCGGAGAAACTTTCAAGGGCTGCGGCTGCCGAGTCATACATCAAAAGGGAAGTAGGATTTTTCGAATAGCGTCCGAACTGACCGCCTGTATTCTGTATAAACGTATTGCCCGAGAAAACCGGCAGATCTTCGGCAAGCGCGGTGCCGCAGTGAACGAGCATATACCGGCTGCGGTCGAAAATGTTATTCTCAACGTTAAATCCGTCGGCGGGATTGGCATGATCCCAACCCTTTAAATGGGCGGCGGCAGTCTTGTCGGGACGCTGATCCCCCCAGCCGTAACCGGCGAAGCGCATAATGTTTCCGCGAATGACTACATTCTTCATAACCTGTTCATCGGTTGAATATTTGCTGTCGGCAGGCTTGCCGGGAGTATGGCTTTCGTCGAGGAAATATTCAATGGAATAGGTGCAATATTCAATCAGATTGTCAGTGTAGGTGACATTTACCATCGGAACCGGACTGCCGTTGTCTCCCTTAAATTGGTGGGTTAAGCCGGCGTCGTAAATCTGATAGACATAGCAGTGGTCAACCGTGAAGTCTTCGCAGGCCACATAGATTTCGACCGCGTTTCCGAAACGGGTGGTTGCGTTTATCCCCTGAATCGAGCCGCCGATCCAGCCGAATTCACAGAAGCGCACCGTGAGCCCTTTTACGTTGGCTGTGCCGATGCCGTGTGAGCCGCCGTATTTTACGGCGATGTTGTCGAAGGTGCAGTTGTCGTCGCAGGTGATAACATTTTTCTTTAGCGCGAAATCTATGCGGTCAAAACGCTCTGCGGGATTGCCTTCCGTTGACACGAGGTATATACGCTTGTCGTCAAGGGAATGATACATCTCAAGGTCATTCCGCAGCTCCTTAAAATCACCCTCAAATCCGAGCGAACCGACTATCCGCTTTACCGACCATGCATCGCCGTCGTTAAAAACGATGAGACCGCAGTCACGGTCGAAAATCTTATCATAGACCCAGATGTTTTTGTATTCGGTGGGTTTCCATTTTTCGGGCTGAGAATAGTTTTCGGGAGAGCCGTTGATTATAGGTTTGGCGCCTTCGCCGTACGCGGAATATGTCACGCCGGTCTGCCCCCTGAGATTGCCGCGGAAAACACCGCCGCGCTCGAAGTAAACTACATCTCCGGGTTTTAAACCCGCGCTGTTGACTTGGTCAAGGGTCAGCCAGGCTGTTTCGGGGGTCATACCGTCGCCGGATAACGAGCCGTTGTTTGAAACATAGTAGGCTCTGCCGCCTTCTGCCGGTTTGACGGTTGTAACCGCGCCGAGAATTTCTGCCTTCAATGATTCCGCCTTCGCGTCTATTCCGGCGAGGAACTCCGCGTCTGCGATCTTTATTCTGTCGTTCATGCTTTCTGCCTCCTTATTTGTTATGGCGATGTTTATTTCAGAACTCTCCGACAACGGCGAATCTTCTAAGTTCGCCTGCAAATCCTCCGGCGCCGTCTCTTCGGTGACATCGGTAAATTCATCCGTCACTTCAATCGTCTGTTGTCCCGGCTCATCATTCCCGCCGCAGCCCGCAAAAGCTGACAAAATAATAATCAAAGTAAGAGCCGCCGATAAAAGTCGTGTGATTTTCATAATGCCACCTTTAAGTTTATAGTTCGTAGATTGTAAAATGAAAACACGCTCCGGTTATAATGCCGGAGCGAAATTTTTACGGTTGAATTTCTTCGTATTGAGAGATTATCTTATCCATCTTTTTCAGTATCGCGCTTTCGTTTGAAGCAAGCGTTGAAGCTGCTTTTTCACAAGCGGAAGCCGAGGCGAATATTCTGCGCATGATACCTATCGGAGATCCGAGATTGTTGCCGTAAATATATCCAAGGTCGGGATATATCCCATCTATAATCACGTCGAGCATACGCGCCGTCTCGGCGTCGCGGCTGTATTTGCCTTTAAGCGCGGTGTCAAGATATGCGGGCGTCGTTGTTCTATAAGTCTCCGCCGCCAAAGCTTCAAGCACGGCGGCTGTATCTTCCGGGTTTTTGCAGGTTATCGGAATCGAAAATGCCGTACTGCCGTCATGTGTGTAAACGGTGTAGCTTTCCTGAAGTTCATCAAGTTTCGGCATCGGGATAATTCCGAAATCGTTTTCCATATCCCTGAGATAATTTACCCCGGAAAGCATCCAGGTGGTGAATATCGTCTCGCCGTTCACCATTGTCTTCATGATATCTTCGTTGTTATACGGAAGCCGGCAGGTGTTGTTGTTCAAAAACAGCAGCTCATACATTTTTTCGCAGAAACTGATCGCTCTCTCGGATACTCCGTTATAAACATAGCTTCCGTCATCAAGCTTATCGACAAGCTTGATATTGCATCCGCCGGTGAAAGAATCGGCGCCGAGGGTTTGAGTATTGGTGAAAAAATGCCCGTAGCGGTCGCCTTCGTCGGCTTCGCCGTTACCGTTGAGGTCGGAATAAACAGTCGAGCAATAGTATATCAGCTTGTCAAGCGTCCATCCTCCCTCGTCGACCGTAGTGTAAACAGACTGCTCGTCGGGATGCAGAAGCTCAAACGCCGTCCGGTCAAAGAACATGACGAAAGTTCCGGAAATCACCGTCTGCGCAAGTTCGCCTATCGATGAATAAACCCGACCGTTGTATTCAATGACATCGTGGAACGCGCGGTTCCACCAGGGCATATCAAAATCAAGATAAGAAAGCGAATTTAAGTCAAGATAAAACCCGCGCAGCACAAGCGACATGTTGTCATACATCATGTTCGCGACTATATCGTAATCATCGGATCCCGAGGTCACCGATTTCGTTACCACGCTTCCGAATCCGCCGTGGCAGTTTACATTCTGCGGGATATATTCAATATTGCAGTTCAGCCGCTCCTCGACCTTTAAATTACGCTCGTAAACCGCGTCGTTTACGACTTCGCCGTTCATTGATTCCGCGAAAAATTCGGAAGCGGTGTCGACATCTCCGTTTCGGGCGGTAAAGCGGATTAAAGCGCCATTGAGATTTATATCCGACGGAAGCGAATCCTTGAAGTTCGCGCGCAGATCCGCCGGCGTCGTCTCTTCCGCAACGGTAGTCACTGCATCCGTTACTTCAACTGTCTGTCTCGGCTCATCCTTCCCGCCGCAGCCCGCAAAAGCGGAAATTATAATCAGCATAGCAAGAATTGCCGACAAAATGCGTGTGTTTTTCATAGTATATACCTCAAAGCGTAAAGCTTTTATAATATTATGTAAATTGATTTATTCCATGGAAGCAATCATCATATCGGTTGCTTCGGCGTAGTCGAGAGTCAGTCTGTGCGGCACCCGCTCGCTTTCGAGCTTTCCGACTCTGATGCAGTCGAGAACCTCTTTTATTTCGTAAGTGAAGCCGTTTTTGGTTTCGGTGTCAATGAAATGCTCAGGTTCGGGTGAATCGAAGCGAATAAGAAAAACTTCGTTTGAATAATGCGGTCTCGGCAGCAGTATTTTTCCCTCGGTTCCGTAAATTATCAGTTTTTCGTCGGGAGAAGTCATCAGAGTGCCTTTTAAAACCGCCGGAACTCCGCCTTCAAATCTCAAAAGAAGAAGCTCTGTCCCGTCGACCCCGGACGGAGTAGCCGTCGCTTCGGCGTGCAGCCTTATTACCTTGCGGTCAAGGACGTAAGTCATTATCTGGTAGGCGTAAACGGTGATATCAAAAGCCGCTCCGCCTCCGAGTTCGGGAGAAAGATAACGGTTGGGAAGCTCCTTTGGCGCTCGGAAACCGACCGCGGCTTCCCCGAAAACCGGCTCTCCTATTCTGCCGTCTAAAAGCCATTCTCTCGATTTATTTACCGCGGGAAGGAACCGGCTCCACATTGCCTCCATAGCAAAGACACCCTGTTTTTGCGCGTATCCGAGACAGTCCCGCGCCTCGGCTCCGCTCATAAACATAGCCTTTTCGCAGAGGATGGGAACGCCGTGGTCGATGCATAGGCGGCACAGAGCGTAGTGAGAATCGTTTGTTGTCGCTATGTATACGCAGTCCGGCTTTTCCTTCAAGAGCATTTTTTCATAACTGTCATAAAAGCAGGGAAGTCCGTGTTGTACGGCGAATTTCTCAGCTCTCTCCATCGATTTGCTCGCAACGGCGCCGACAAAGCAGTTTTCTCCCCACTCGTCAAGCAGTTTGACTGCGTCGCAGAACTTGTGTGCTATTTTACCAGCTCCCATTATGGAGAATTTGAATTTACTCATGGATTATACCTCTTGCTTTCCGGCGTCAAGAGCCTGTATACGGAATTATAATTATGCAAGTCAATGATATTTTACAGCAAATCCCCGGTTTTGTCAAGCCTGCCGTAGAAATCAGTTTGTAAATCCAAATTAATAATCATACTGTTTACAACGACCTCGTTTTATGGTAAAATATCAGTATACTATAAAAACAAGGAGTGTTTTCATGAAAATAAAAATTATTTGCGCGCTTATGTGTATGCTCATTCTTTTATCCGCGGCATCCTGCGGCTCGAAAGACACACCCGACCCCGCCGTTACCGGTAATTCATCCGAAACAA
>JGI24712J26585_10001863_pt1 | contig 17675 bp, 18 predicted proteins | sample BioPla3DNA2_FD_26585 | JGI IMG/M metagenome (IMG submission 26585) | reverse complement strand
TGCCCTCCCTGGCATATTCATATAGCTTTTTGCCACCTATCTTAACTGCCGAATACATGGGCGGCACCTGCAGGCGCTCCCCTTTAAAACCCTTAAGGACACGGATTAACGTTTCCTCAGATACATTGACGTCATATGTCTCAAGAACACTTCCGGTCGTATCCTGTGTATCTGTTACAAGTCCAAGCCTCAGTCCGGCTATATATTCCTTTTCCACATTCTCCGCAAACTCCACGGCCCGGGTAGCCCGTCCCACAAACAGAGGCAGCACCCCCGTTGCCATAGGGTCAAGGGTACCACCGTGGCCAATACGTTTTTCTCCCAGGAGCCGCCTCATTTTGGCTACCACATCGTGAGATGTCCAGTTTTGCGGTTTATTTATTATCAAAATACCAGTCATAATAATATCTCAGGCTATATTTTCTTCCAGACCTTTTCTGCGGCCGCCAGCATCAACCTCTTAGCCTCCTCAATTGAGCACTCCAGCGTGCATCCGGCCGCCATCCCATGGCCTCCCCCTCCATATTGGCTGCAGATATCGTCTGCGTTTNCGTAGTTAACCGTCCTTACCGACACCTTGCAAAGATTGTCTCTAAGCTCCGTTATGGTTATGCTTGTCTCAACTCCCTCTATCTGTCCGGCAACTACGGCAATGTCCTCCATGTCGTCTTCATCTGCCCCGGCTTTATCTATCATTTCCCTTGTTATGGCCGCTATTACAAGCTGGTTTTCCTTGAAAAACTCCAGGCTGTTTATTATATAGCCTTCCAGCTTCACTCTGCTCTTCGTTTTTGTCATAAAAATCTTTTTATTGATAATTCCGTTCTGCGCTCCGGCTTCCACAAGGGCCGCGGCGGTTTTCAAGGTGTTCGCCGTTGTGTTTTTATATCTGAAGCAACCTGTGTCGGTAGACACCGCAATATACAGCAGCTGTGCGGTTTCATAGCTTACAGACCCTGCAAGCTCCATTAAAACATGGTATATAATCTCTCCGCAGGAAGCATATTCACTCATGATAAAGCTTTCTTTGGCATACATTTTATTGGATTTGTGATGGTCTATTGACAGATCGATTTTCCCAATCAGTTTCTCTGCGTTAATTTGAATAATCTCTTCATCTGCCGTATCGACACTGATTATAAAATCCGGACTGTAATCCTCCGGAGCATGATACTTTTCCACATAAGGCAGGTATCTGGAAGTTGTCTGAGGGTTTTCAAGTATATATGCGTTTTTTCCCAACTCTCTGAGGCCATTACAAAGGCCGGCTGCGCTGCCAAGGGCATCGCCGTCCGGTCTATGATGGGAGATTATCAGAAAATTGTTGTTTTTTCTCAACGCCTGAAGGGTTTGGCTTAAGCTGAACATACACGTCTCCAATAACCGCTGAGGAAAATCTCCATGGATCTTTTACGAAATCGCGGCTGCCGCTTTTTACGGCAAGCGGCTTGCCGTATTATTTAAAATACTCCGGTTTATACAGGCTAGTTTCCCTCATCCCCTATGCCAAGCTCGTCTATAAGCTTATTTATATGCGCACCATGAGCTATAGATTTGTCTATTTCAAATATAAGCTCCGGAGTATATCTCAGGCTGAGATTGCGTCCAAGCTCTCGACGGAGGTAGCCTGCGGCGGATTTCAGTCCCTTAAGAAGCTCTTTTTCATCCACCTGACCATAATAACTGATAAACACTCTGGCATATCGCAGATCAGCCGTCGTGTCGACTCCCGTCACACTGAGCATCCCCTGACCTACTCTCGGATCCTTAACATTTTTCAACAGATCATAGAGTGTTCTTTTTATATCCTCGTTAATTCTCATAATCTTGTTGGAAGCCATCATGCACCATCCATTCCGCCGTATAGCGCCGGCCAAATATTATATTTAATCGCTGCCTACGCACCACCGTATCGCCTGTCTCTTTTGCTATAGGAGCTGATTGCTTTATCCAATTCACGCTCATTAAAATCAGGCCACAGGGTATCGGTAAAATATAGCTCTGCGTATGCCGACTGCCATATCAGGAAATTTGATATCCTGTACTCCCCACTTGGGCGAATTATCAAATCGGGATCGGGAATACCCGCAAAAAAGGTATACTTTGCAAAGGTCTCCTCGGTAAGCTCATTTGCCCTTCCGTCCCGATAGTCCTGGGCATACTTTTGCGCGGCTTTAATTATTTCATCTCTCCCACCGTAATTCAGGCACAGATTTACCTGAAACCCATTGAGTTTTTCCGCTATCTGACTTGTTTTATTCACCAGCTGACGAATTTTTGGCGAGAGCTCCTCAATATTTCCCATCACGGCCAGCCGAATACTCTCTTTTTCCATCTTTTCAATCGCTTCATGAAGATATTTTTCAAGGAGTGCCATTATACCTGATACCTCTTCATCAGGGCGCTTCCAGTTTTCCGTGGAAAAAGCAAATACGGTAAGATACTCTATACCAATATTCTTGCAATAGGTAGCTATCTTCCTAAAGACTTCGGCTCCGACGGAATGCCCCGCTGTTCGCGGCAATCCGCGTTTTTTCGCCCATCTTCCATTGCCGTCCATTATAATTGCAATATGGCGGGGGAGCTTAATGCTTTCAGCTTTCCCCGCCCTGCTCATCGGCTTTTTTAACTTAAATATGCTCATGGCGTTATCTGCTCACCTTATTCATGCCCGGATACTAGATTTCGCTGAGCTCTTTCTCCTTTGCTTCTACAATACTGTCGACTTTCTCAATGTGTTCATCGGTAATCTTTTGCAGATCCTTCTCCACATTCTTCAGGTCATCCTCGGTTATCTCAGACTTCTTTTTCATCCCTCTGTATTTTTCCAAGGCTTCTCTTCGGATATTCCTGATTGCGACCTTACTATCCTCGCCATATTTACGAATCTGCTTAATCAGCTCCTTACGCCGCTCCTCTGTGAGCTGGGGAAACACCAGCCTGATAACCCGTCCGTCATTCTGGGGATTGATACCCAGGTCGCTGGCCTGGATGGCCCGCTCGATGGGCTTTATACTGGATGTATCCCAGGGCTGAACAACAAGAGTTCTGGGGTCCGGTGTGGAAATGGAGGCAATCTGCTGAACCGGTGTCGGCTCACCGTAATAATCTACCCTTATCTGGTCCAGCACGGCAGGATTTGCTCTACCGGCGCGTACCGTGGCAAATTCATTTTTCATTACCTCCAGTGTTTTTTGCATTTTTTCTTTATATTCCTTATATTCACCCTTATTCATAATGAACTCCTTGCACCGCGAACAGATTGCAAACAATCAGGTCTCCTGTCTGCCGGGTTATCGGCATCATGGAGCTCTCTGCAATTGATTTCGCGGTTGCCGCTTTGTATCGGCAGGCGGCACGCCGTTTTAGTTATCATGAAAACCGGCCTGTTCATCGCTGATATTATGTCAATACACCGTGGTGCCAACCTTATCGCCCTCAATAACCTTCAGGATGTTTTCAGGGTTTTCAAGGGCAAACAAAATAACCGGAATTTGGTTGTCCATTGAAAGAGAGGTAGCCGTTGAATCCATTACACCCAGCCGTTTTAAGAGAATTTCGTTATATGTTATAGAATCAAATTTCTTGGCATCTGGGAATAAATGCGGATCTGCATCGTAGACCCCATCTACATTTTTCGCCAGTAATATAGCATCAGCATGTATTTCCGCGGCTCTGAGAACGGCTGCCGTATCTGTTGAGAAGAACGGATGGCCTGTTCCACATCCGAAAATTACTATCCTTCCCTTTTCAAGATGTCTTATGGCCCTTGACCTTATAAAAGGCTCCGCAACGGCACGCATTTCTATGGCAGTTTGCACCCGTACCGGAACATCCATCTGTTCCAGAACATCGGCCAGCGCCAGGCAGTTGAGAACCGTTGCCATCATACCCATATGGTCTGCCCTCACCCGTTCGACAACTCCGCCTCCATCCTTTACACCCCGCCAGAAGTTCCCACCTCCGACGACAACACCTATCTGGACACCCCGCTCCAAACACTTTTTAAGCGTTTTGCACACATTCTTGATAACATCGAAATCCAGACCTCTGCCATTTTCACCCCCCAAAGCTTCTCCGCTTACCTTTAAAAGCACTCTTTTGTATTTCAGCTTTTTCTTTTCCATATTACTTCATCCATTCCTCCACTTTTCAGCAGCCAGCAATATATAGATTTATCAAGGGATATCCGATTATTTATTTTCCGGGAAATACCGCCAAATGTCAAGATTGGAAATCTGCCAATATTGATATCTTACTCATTTTAATACAAAATTTGCAATTTTAAAAGGGGTTTGTCATAAAAACAGAAAACAGCTTAAATAAATAAATCTCCGCCTGTGGTCGTAATCAATGCGGCCACGGCGGAGATTTATTTGTTGAGCTATTTTACCATATTAGCGACTTCGTCGGCAAAGTTATCAGCTTTCTTTTCAATTCCCTCGCCGGTCTCGAACCGCACGAAAGAAACAATCTTAATCGTCCCGCCTAAATCCTTGGCCACATTCGCTACATGCTTTTCTACGGTTATCTTGCTTTCCTTTACAAAAGCCTGCTGCGTAAGGCAAATATCCTCAAAGAACTTTTTCATGCGTCCTTCAACCATTTTTTCCGCCACCATGCGGGCTTTGTCCTCAGGAAGATTTTTTTGCTTGTTTTCCTCAAGAGCTTTATTCATCTGAATTTCTCTCTCCCTGGCAACCTCCTCTTCCGGAACGGATGATTGGTCAAGGTACTGAGGGCGCATAGCCGCAATCTGCATTGCAAGATCCTGTCCCAGCTCTTTAACGGTATCGCTGCCCTTTATATTGTCGGATACTTCCATATTAACCAGAACCCCGATTTTGCCTCCCATATGAATATATGGCGCGGTAATTCCTGTATCGTAGCGGACAAAGCGGCGGATTTTTATGTTTTCGCCTATTACCTGAATCCTGTCCTGAAGCATATCGGCCACACTTTTTGAAGTTCCGGGGTATTTCATTGTTAAAAGAGTGTCAATATCAGAGGGATTCTCCTTTGCCACTACCTCCGCCACATCGTCGGCAAACTTACGAAAATCATCATTTTTTGCGGCAAAGTCTGTTTCTATGTTTACCTCGACCATAGCGGCGGCCCCGTCTTCGGATATATAAGTGCGGCATACTCCTTCTGCTGCAATCCGGCCCGCCTTTTTCTGGGCTGTGGCAAGTCCCTTTTCACGGAGATATTCTATAGCCTTATCCATATCTCCGCCTGCTTCGGTAAGGGCCTTTTTACAATCCATCATTCCGACGCCTGTCATATCTCTGAGCTTCTTAACGTCACTTGCAGTAAATGCCATATATAGTCATTCCTTTCTTCACAATTGCTTTCGTTCAATCGCAAAAGTGCCGCAACTGTGCGGCACGTTCGCAAATATTCAAAAACTTAACAGATTTTTCGTTCTTCCTACTGCTCCATAACCTCGCCGTCCGAGCCGACTTCTTCATTCTCTTCCGCGGTCTCAATGGCAGCCGCGTTTTTAACCTCAAAGTCCTCGGCTTCTGCCGCTGCGTCCTCTGATTCAGCCTCGGTTTTGGTCTCTGTTTCAGTTTCAGCTTCAACAACGCCTTCAGCTTCAGCACTGACTTCAGCCACCGCATCGCTGCCCTGGCGTCCTTCCAGGACTGCATTAGCAATTGTTGCGGTAATCAGTCTGATAGCTCTAATGGCATCATCATTACCCGGTATCACATAATCTATCTCGTCAGGATCGCAGTTTGTATCAACGATAGCCACAATCGGTATACCCAGCTTTCTGGCCTCCGCTATGGCAATGCGTTCCTTTCTCGGGTCAATAATTAAAAGAGCGCCCGGCAGCTTCTTCATATCCTTTACGCCGCCCAGATATTTTTCAAGCTTGTTTATTTCATTTGTGAGCTTGACGACTTCCTTCTTGGGAAGCATATCGAATGTGCCGTCCTCCTGCATATTCCGCAGTTGAGTCAGCCTGTCAATCCTTGTGCGCATCGTTTTAAAATTTGTGAGCATGCCGCCAAGCCACCTGGCATTTACATAAAAGGCTCCGACTCTTTCGGCTTCCTCCTTAATGGAGTCCTGTGCCTGCTTCTTCGTTCCTACAAACAAAACGCTATCACCGTTTTCAGTGAGCTCACGAACGAAGTTATATGCTTCCTCCAGCTTCTTGACTGTTTTCTGCAGGTCAATAATGTAGATACCATTGCGCTCCATATAGATATATGGTGCCATTTTGGGGTTCCATCTTCTGGTCTGATGCCCGAAATGCACTCCGGCTTCCAGAAGCTGTTTCATAGTTACTACTGACATGAATTTCCTCCTGTTTTTGTTATTACCTCCAGCCGCTTCGTATTTATGCGCCCACCCTTTTCAGTGCACCTGGGCATATAAATCCGCAGCTGTGCGTAATGCGGAAGTATTTTAGCACGAATACCGGTGATATGCAAGTTATTTTTCCCTGATTTGCGCTCATTTATTAAAAAATGTACTGTTAATTCCCATTTTGTTTTTCCCGTATTCAAAGGCCTGTGCGATTAGTACCATATTTTTTTGCTTCTCTTCTCCCTTTTATGCTCCTTTACATCCACCAGTATTATATCATCTCCTATCCTTATTATCTTGTCCCAAAATATCACATAATCATCTTCCCTTCCGAATAATCCCAAAATTCTGCAAGGTCCGGGCACTACAATTGCTATAAGCCGTCCATCCGTGACCTCGACGATAACATCGTCCACAAAGCCCAAGCGGCACCCGTCGCAAATGTTAATAACCTCCTTGCACCTCAGATCAGCTATTCTGCACCGCATGGCAAACCTCCGAATATGAGTATTTTAGCATTCGATTGATTTATATTCACCCACTGCATGTACCTATGCTATGCGTATACTGACCCTTCTGCCCCGCGGACAGGCCAAAAAGTCCGGCTGCATAAATCCTGAATTTGTATATAACCCTTCCTCTTTGCTTAATCTACACTTTTTGATATAATGTTAATAAAATTATAAAACATGATATGTAAGAGGTATTGTAAAATGAAACGCCGTACTGTTGCTCCCATATATTCTCAAATTGCATTTGATATAGCCTCAAAAATTGCCCGGGGAGAGCTCAGGGAGGGAGAGCGAATTTCCGGCCGTTCCCTGACTGCCAGCCAGTATTCGGTTTCTCCGGAAACCGTTCGCCGCTCATTCAGGCTTCTTGCCGACATGGAAATATTGGATATTCAGAAAAACAGCGGGGCAATTGTTCTCTCAAAGAGTAATGCTGTCCAGTATATAGAAAAATTTGAAACAAAAAAGGACATCGGTTTGCTTAAAGAACAGCTTAAAGAACTGCTGAAGGAGCGGGAAAAAATAAATAACCGTATTGTTGAGGTAATTAATGAAATAATTGATATTAGCGAGCGTTTTCGGAACAGTGATCCTCTTCGCAGCTATGAGTTTCGCATTGCCCCCGATTCTCCCCTTATAGGAAAGACTATCGCCAACTCCAAGTTCTGGCAGAACACAGGAGGAACCATAGTCGCTATTCGCAGAGGTAGCAGAATAATCCTGTCTCCGGGCCCTTACGCGGAGTTTTTATGTGACGATACCATTATAGTATCAGGTGAAATCGACGTGTCTGAAAGAGTGGAAACCTTTATAAATCCATAGATATGTGCTCCTTTCCATGTACTGTGATCAGCGTCATCCTAATAAGCTTTTCATTTTAAAACTGGCTGCCCTCACAATACAGGCAGCCAGTTTTTTCTCCAGGTTTTCTTGACAAATCAATACCTCTTGTGTATCATATAACAAATCATGTGTGACAACTTGTTTGTTTTTGCAGATTGTCACATATGAAGTTTTTTTATTTTTAAGGAGGCTATCTATGAGTAAAAAGATAATATTTATTTCTCTTCTGCTGGCGGCTGTTATGCTATTTGGAGCCTGCGCTTCAAATCAGAACACACAGCCTACGAACCCCGGGGATTCTACGAATACCAAATCAAGGCCGGTGGTGTTTGCCGATATCGGCTGGGACAGCATAAGGTTCCACAATGCCGTTGTAAGATTTATAGCCGAAGAAGTCTATGGACTGGAAACTGAGGAAGTTTCAGGCACCACCCCCATCACATATACCGCTCTTTTAAAGGGAGATATCGATGTTTCCATGGAAATGTGGACAGATAATCTTGCCACCTACAAAGAGGACCTTTCAGAGGGCAAGTTTAAAGAGCTGGGGATTAACTTCGGAGATAATACCCAAGGTCTCTATGTACCCAGATATGTTATTGAAGGTGATGCCGAGCGCGGTATCGAACCGATGGCACCTGATTTAAAAACCGTTGAGGACTTAAAAAATTATCCTCAGGTATTCCAGGACCCTGATAATCCCTCAAAGGGACGTATTTACGGGGCAATATCTGGCTGGGATATAGACACCATAATGAGAAAAAAGTGTCAATACTACGGCTTGACCGAGTCTTATAATTACTTTGATCCCGGTTCTGATGCCGCTCTTTCAGCCGCTTTTGCCTCTGCCTATGAAAAAGGCGAACCCATCGTAGGCTATTACTGGGAGCCCACATGGCTGCTTGGTAAATATGATCTGGTGCTTCTGGATGATGCTCCCTATGACGCAGAGCTCTACCCTGAAGGCAAGACAGCCTGTCCTTCTGTGGAAGTCACGGTTTGCGTAAGCAATGACTTCTATGCAGCCTTTCCTGAATTTTGTGAGTTTCTCAGTAACTATAAAACCTCCAGCGCCCTTACTTCAGAAGCTCTCTCCTATATACAGGATACAAAGGCCTCTTATGAGGAAACTGCCATTTGGTTTCTTAAGGAAAATGACCAGCTTATCAGCCAGTGGCTGCCGGAAACCAAAGCAGAGCTCCTGCGCAATGAGCTCAATGAATAAGGGGGGAATTTTATGCCGGATTGGTTATATAACTTTCCTGAAACAATAAAACTGAACATACGTGAACCGATTGATGAGTTTATTTCATATATAAATGTCAATTGGGAAGGCTTTTTTGACGCTGTCACCAAGGGCCTTCGCGGCATGCTCAAAGGTGTCAACTGGTTTATAGGCATCATTCCCTGGTGGGTGCTGGTCCTGGCAGTATTCATACTGACGTGGATAACCACCAAAAAGCCCCTCAGAGCGGTGCTCTATTCTCTTTTGCTGATTTTTATTGGCTCCATGGGTCTGTGGTCATATATGGAGCAGACTCTGGCAATAGTCATCACCTCGGTGATACTGTCACTTGTCATCGGCTTCCCTCTAGGCATTCTTGTTGCCTCGGGTAAAAAAGCCGACGCGATTATTCGACCAGTTTTGGACACAATGCAAACAATGCCGTCATTTGTTTATCTGATTCCCGCCGTCATGCTGTTGGGGCTTGGAAACGTACCCGCGGTAATAGCTACGACCATATATGCCATACCTCCCATTATTCGCCTGACCAGCCACGGCATTAAGCAGGTGGACGCGGAGGTGGTGGAAGCGGCTCACGCCTTTGGCTCAACCCGCTGGCAGACCCTGATAAAGGTTCAGATCCCACAGGCAATGCCTACCATTATGACCGGCGTAAATCAAACCATCATGATGGCTTTGGCAATGGTTGTCACCTGCTCCATGATAGGTGCAACAGGACTTGGCTCTGAGGTTATCATCGGTATCAACCGTCTGGAAATCGGCCGAGGCTTCGCTGCCGGTATATCTGTGGTAATTATGGCGGTTATCCTGGACAGACTGACCCAGGGCATCTACAAACCCAAAGGAGGTGACCTGGTTGCCGAGCAAAGCAGAGGTTTTATTAAAGGTAAATAATCTTTACAAACTTTACGGGGTTAACCGCCAGGCTGCAAGAGACCTGATGAAAAAGGGCGCGGACAAAAGCGAAATACTCAAACAGACCGGAGTAACAGTGGCTGTCAACAATGTGTCCTTTGAAGTGGAGCGGGGCAAGATATTTGTTCTTATAGGTTTGTCCGGCTCAGGTAAATCCACCGTTATAAGATGTATAAACATGCTGCAGCAACCCTCCTCGGGAAGCGTCATATTTGAAAACCAGGATATCGGCAAGCTGTCTCGTAAGGAATTGCTGGAATTCCGGCGCACCAAGGCATCCATGGTTTTTCAAAACTTCGGCCTCATGTCACACAGGGACGTCCTGGGAAATGTGGCATACGGTCTTGAGATTCGCGGAGTAAAAAGAGAAGAGCGCGAGTATAAAGCCATGGAAATGATTAAAATGGTGGGTCTGGAGGGCTGGGAGCACCAAAACCCTTCTTCCCTGAGCGGTGGTATGCGCCAGCGTGTGGGGATAGCAAGAGCACTTACCAATGACCCGGAAATGCTGCTCATGGACGAGCCTTTCTCGGCGTTGGATCCGCTGGTGCGGCGCGATATGCAGTTTGAACTTCTGTCAATTCAGAGGAAAATGAATAAGACAATCCTGTTCATCACCCATGATATAGACGAAGCCTTCATGCTGGGAGATATGATTGGTATCATGCGGGACGGAAAGCTCATTCAGGTCGGCACGGCCGAGGAAATGACCTCAAATCCCGCCGATGACTATGTACGCGACTTTATTGTCAGCGCCGATAAATCCCGGGTTTTCTGCGCAAAACATGTTATGATAACTCCCTCTTCATTGATTCGCCTCAGTGACGGTTCTGGAAAAGCCTTATCAATAATGAAGCGCAACGGAGTATCCAGCTCATATGTGATTGACGATAAGATGACTTTCATAGGAGTACTGACTCTGGAAGACGCCATGAAGGCTCGTTCGGAGAATCTCTCTGTGGAGTCATTGGTTATAAGAGATGTGGAAACGGTTAAGGAGGATGACCTCATAGCCGACATCATGCCCCAGGCTGCTCGGACAAGATTCCCCCTGGCAGTCGTGGACGAGGAGGGCAGGCTGAAAGGCATAGTATCGAAAGCCGCCGTTTTGTCCTCCATAAGCTAAATTAACAATTAAGCTGTATTAACTGAGGGGTGCCGCAGCAGGCTTAAGCGCTGAGCGGCACCCCGTATTTTCATATTTTTGATGGCTTTTTGGATCCAGTGCTCCAAATACGCGGAACAACTTTTATATTTAATGCCTGCTGAATAATTAAAAACGCAACAACTGCAATAATTTGACAGCGTTTTTGAATTGTTCAGGTGCGAGGTTTTTTGTTGTATTCAGCAAAAAACCTTGCACAATAGATTTGCGGCGTGTGTCCGTAAATCTATTTAGGTAGTCAATCAATGCCTACTGAACAAATGCGTTTCGCAAAACGCATTTGTTCAGTAGGCATTATTTAGTTTGTGGCCAGGGAGTGGGACAGCCTTTAAAAAATGCCCAGCTTTCAAATGCTGAGCATTTTTGTTTCACAAATTCTTTTTTATCTGGTTTATGGCGCTCTTCTCCAGCCTGGAAACCTGGGCCTGGGAGATTCCCACCTCGTTTGAGACCTCCATCTGGGTCTTACCCTCGTAAAACCTGAGGGCCAGTATATGCTTCTCTCTCTGCCCCAGTCTGGCTATGGCGTCCGATAGGGCTATCTGCTCCAGCCAGCTCTCATCATTATTTTTCGTGTCCCCCACCTGGTCCATCACGCATATTGCATCCCCGCCGTCGGTATAAACCGGCTCATAAAGGGATACGGGCTCCATGATGGCATCTATGGCAAAGACCACTTCCTCCCTTTTCAAATCAAGCTCCTTGGCTATCTCCTCCACTGTGGGGTCTCTCTGTTTTTCGTTTGTCAGCCGCTCTTTCACCTGCAAAATCCTGTATGCGGTGTCACGCATTGATCTGGAAACCCGGATTGTGCTGTTGTCCCTCAGATACCGCCTTATCTCGCCTATTATCATAGGTACTCCGTATGTGGAAAACCTCACCCCCTGGGACAAATCGAAGTTATCTATCGCCTTGATAAGACCAATGCATCCCACCTGGAAAAGGTCGTCGGCATTTTCTCCCCTGCCTAAAAACTTCTGTATAACGGAAAGCACAAGTCTGAGATTTCCCGAAATCAGTTCTTCTCTTGCCTTCTTATCCCCTTCCTTGCACCTTTTTAAAAGCTCGTTTATTTCATCATTTTTCAAAACCTTCAGTTTTGATGTATTTACGCCGCTCAGCTCGACTTTACCCTGCATAATTTTCTCTCGAACCTCCCAGGACGTTTTTATCCTTCAACTACGATTAAACCGTAATTTATTTCATAAGGTCAGTATTCCCCGAGAGCTTTTTTTAATACAGGTAAATCGCTCAGCCTTAATTTGGTAATTTTTATATTGTAGCCGGGAATGTACCCCCGGACCGAGCCTGTGCCCCGGATGCCCGCTCCTGTATTTCTTCCTGTGTCCGGCTTTTATATATTTCCTCCAACTTTTTGTAGTTTGGCCGTGATACGGAATCCAGCATGTAAGCCGAGCGCGTCGCGCCCCTGAATCTGTTTTGATTGAGAAACCTGATAATCCTTTCGGATGTGGTTATGCCCACCCCGTGCCCGTAATACAGGTTGTCGGACAATACAATGACATTCTCCCCCTGCAGCTCCGGTGTTTTCGGGTCCACATCCGGGTTTTTTATATAAGCTCTGTCTCCGGGCAAAATATCCGTCACCGGTTTTGGAACACCGATTTCCCTGAGTAGGGGGTCAAGGGAATGCCAATTCATAAGATAAATTGACCTGAAAAGCCTGTTAAAAAGAGATGTGCCAAAGACATTGAGCAGCGCCTTAAAATAAACAATCACCATTGCAGTGGCGCATTCGGTGGCATATTTGCGGCCGTTTGTGAAAATATCATTAATGGCTCCCGAGGCCAAAACTCCGGCTTTGAGCAGGAAGCCTCCGTTTGGAACCCTGTTCCAGTATTCTTCATTGCATTTTGACTTGTGAAATACCTCAAAGCCGAGTCCGCTCCTGTTGAGCATTTCCGCTACAGTTACCGTCTGTTTTCGAAGCAGCAGCTCAAACCTCAGCTGCTCGGCAGATGCATAGCTATATCTTGCCTCGCTTTGAGCCATTTTTCGCAGTACACGGGCTTCGGTACTGCCGGGCGGATAGCTCCTTTCCAGGGCAGTCATATCAGCTTCGCTGCCTGCTATTACTATCACTGAAGCAACTCCCCCTCTCTTTTGGCGCGCCTTAGCTGTTCATCAACAGGGGAGCGTATCCAGTTTTCCCATTCCCTTTCGTTTTTTTCATGCATCCTTCTTGAATACCGGGCAAGAAGCTCCCTATCATTGTCACTTAGCGCTTTAAAGGCCTGTATGCAGCTGCTCTCATTTTCGTCCGCTGGGAATAAGGGCTGCTTTTTACGGTTTGCCATGTTTTTATTCAGATATTTTCTTTCCATGTCAACTGCGCAGAAAACAGGCTTGCTTTCAAACTGGTATCCCTCTTCTGTAAAGTATAAAAAGGGGTCATTTTCCTCCAGCCATTTTATGTAGGCAGCATACCGGGCTTCCCTTTCCCCGGCATTCATTGAATCTATACCCTTATCCTCAATGTTGAGGAGCTCACAGGCAAGTTCCACTTCTTCTTTGTCCGGTGATTTTAAACGCTCCGCAATCAGCCTGAGTACCTGTGGATCCTCCGACCTGAAAAGAGCCCACACCAGATCATGTATATTGTGGCCTGCTTTCTTTCGTGAAAATATCATATTGACCGCCTGAGGTATTACGCTCCTGTCCTTATATGTAAAAATAAGCACCGAAGCGGTCACGTCCATTATGTTTTTATAGTCGTCATCATACCCATCCATTGGGGCGCCTGTCTCCAGAATCCATTTGAGTACCGAATAAACCCTGTTTCTTTTGGCAGAAAGATAGTCTGCTCCGGCAAGCGCCTTTTTCCCGCTGATTATTTGATTAACAATCCTTAAGGCTACGGTATTTCGTGAATTTAATATACCGCTGATGCCCAGCTCTCTGATCCGGGGCAATAAAATATAGAAGCAAGAAAAGGTCAGTCGTCTGTCATTAAGCAAAGCAATAGCCCCGGTTCCTTTTTTTCTATATACATCCGCGAAAGCCGAAATGCATTTGTCAATGCCTTCCCGCTGCATAACGCTGTCCAAATAGCTTATTTGATCGGATATGCCGGTATCCATGATTTCACCCCTTGTCATTCCGGCTGCCTTAACAAGGCTTTCATATATACAATATGCCGTATATATACAATATGCCGTAAAAGGGCGATGGGTTTGCGATAACACAAATTAACTGCCTTTATATAATGTCCACTGAACATTCGTTTTGCCCAACACATTTGCAAAAAGAACAAATTTGCTCTTTCTGACGGGCACAAAACAAACCTGTTTTACCCGTTTTATTGACTGACTGGCTCATTGGCTTTCGTAAGCACGCTCCAATTTCATTGTGCTGCAAACAGGCATTAAATGTGAAAACGGGCAAAAACAAGATGCTCCGTATCAGGAGCATCTGCTTAGTAAAAGTCATTTTGTTATTACCGGGGAGCTTAATCGGCGATACCGTCCGCCATGTCTTTGAGCTGCCCACTGGTAAATGAATACCGCCTGTCACAGAATTGACAGGTCACCTCAAAGTGGTCCTGTTCATCTGCCAGCTTAATAAGCTCATCCTTACCAAGGGTGGTAAGCACTCTTTCAACGCGCTCTTCGGTGCAATAGCACCGGTATTCAACTGGCTGCTCATATATTATCTCTGGCTCAAATCCGTCAAGCACTTTAAAAAGGATATCGGCGGGAGACATGCCCTCATCCAGCAGCCTGGTAACCGGACCTGCGGCATGTACCGCCTTCTCCAGACGCATTGCAACGCTCTCATTGGCTCCCGGCATAAGCTGGACGATGTATCCTCCGGCAGCGCGGACAGACAGATCGGTATCCACCAGTACGCCTAATGCGCAGGCTGAGTGGATTTGCTCACTCTCCAAGAAATACGCGGCCATGTCCTCTGCTATCTCACCGCTGACAAGCTCAACCATCCCGGTATAAGGCTCCCTGAGCCCCAGGTCACGGGTTACTATCAGCTGCCCCCTTCCGACTCCACGTCCCACATCAAGTTTTTTATCGGCTCTGAGGGGAAGCTCCGCTTGGGGATTTTGTAAACAGCCCCGCACATTACCCTCTCCGTCGGAAACGGCAATAATGGTTCCGAGAGGTCCGTCTCCCCGTATCTGGATTGTGACCGAATCTCGGGGGTTTTTGCTTTGGGCGCCCATTATGGAGGCGGCGGCAATGGTTCTTCCCAATGCCGCTGTGGCCAGGGGCAGACAGGCATGAATTTTGCGCGCCCGCTCCGTCAAATCCCGGGAGATTATCGCATCGGCACGGATGAAACCATCGGTTGTAACAGCTCGCACAATATGGTCTGGCATAGCATTATCTCCTTTATACCCGAATACATAAAAGCATAGTTTGGTATATGACAGTAGTATTGAGCTTTTTTATCGGGTACAGTCATATTATCCTTTGTTTTCAGTTGAAAAGCATACTTCTGCTTCTCTTTGTCAATAACTTAAACGAGCCAGGAAGCTTTGTCAACACAAAAACCCACCACCTGTCACCCCATGCCAAATATACTACAGTACATGATGCGGTTCTTTTGTCTATCCAAAATTATGGCGATGAGCTTAACTGTTTTTATAAGCCCGTGATTTTTATCATTTCTTTATGATATTTATTGCTATTGCACAATTGTGAGACATACTCAGCTCCCGGGCACTTCGCAATAAGAGGGATGTCCCGGCAGTCGAGACACCCCTCTTTTTATGTAGACACTATTTTTCAACAATCTCAAGTATTCCCATGGGACATTTCTTTACGCATATTCCGCAGGCAATGCACTTGGTGGCCGTCGGCTTGTCTTCCACCTTGATGACAAGGCCCAGAGGACAGGCATCCACGCATTTTCCACAACCTGTACAAAGCTTTTTGTCTATCATATAGACACCCTTGGCGTTTTGCTTTATTGCGCCGGCTTCACAGGCTTTGGCACAAAGTCCGCACTGGGTACACACCTTTACCCACAGCTTCCCGTCCTTTTTATTGCCAATCCTGATGCAGGATTTATCCTCGTCAAATTCCTTGTAGAATGCTTCGGAGCACGCAACCATGCACTGGAAGCAGGAATAGCACTGGGACTGATCCGTTACCTTGAGTCTTTTCATATCACTATATCCCCCTAATCTCTTTAGCTTCGCCAGTCACTGCTTTGTATATAAAACACAACAGCAGATTGTCCGGTTTTTAACAAATATGCAAAGGTTATTTTCAAAATTAAAAGCATTATATCACAATATTAAGGCATTGTAAAATGTGAAAATGTTCAAAAAAAGAGTTGTTGAAGCCGGAAACTATAGCAATCATATATGCTTGAGCATTTCTCTTTTCAGTCTTATAATAATCCTCTTTTCAAGGCGCGATATATATGATTGGGAAATACCCATGCAGTCGGCCACCTCCTTCTGGGTGCGTTCCTTGCTGTCTTCCAGGCCGAATCTCATTTTTATTATCCTCTGCTCTCTCTCGGTAAGCTTTGACATGGCATCACTTAAAAGCTCCCTGTCCACATCATCCTCCAGAGGCCTCATCACCATATCCGAATCGGTGCCCATTATTTCTGATAAAAGCAGTTCGTTGCCGTCCCAGTCGGTGTTGAGGGGTTCGTCAAAGGATATTTCATGCTTCTGATTATTTGTTTTCCTCAAGTGCATTAAAATCTCGTTTTCTATGCATCTTGAGGCATAGGTGGCAAGCTTTATGTTTTTGCTTGAGTCATATGTATTTATAGCTTTAATAAGCCCTATTGTGCCAATGGATATCAGGTCTTCGATATTTATCCCGGTATTTTCAAATCGCCTGGCGATATATACCACAAGCCTTAGATTCCTCTCAATAAGGGTCTGCTTGGCCTCATGGTCACCGCAGGAAAGCCTGTAAATCATCTCTGCCTCTTCTTTCCTGTCCAGCGGCGGTGGCAGCGTCTCGCTTCCACCTATATACATTACCGTTGCCGGCGGCCTCAGGCCCAGCTTTTCAAGAAGGTTTTGCAAAAGCAAGTAAATTTTAAAGTTTTTATTCATTTTTACCTCCAATCATCCCTGGTCTTATATGTCAGTCATGTTTTTTCCTTTTCTCCTTAACCTTTTCATACAGCATGCAGCTTATACGCCTTTTAAGCTATGTCGGCACAAACAAGGGCCGAATGCGTTCCGTTATTTGATACTCTGGTGGGCGAAAGAGCTATCCACATGCCTCTCATTTCCCTTCCCGCCAGCTTTACCCGGTCAGGCTTAAAGGCCAGAAGCATGTCGCTCTTCACACCCACAGCGCTGTAGGGTATGAGCCTGAAGCGCAGTCCGGGCTCCCGTTCCCATAAAAGCTCCATTCTTTCCGATGACGACTTGCTTTTGGAGCTCAGTAAAATGTCCGAAACTTCCTTTTCAAAGAGCCCTGCGGCAGCTTCATCCTCTATTATCGGCACCGGTATTCCCGTAAGAGGATCTCGCAGCATATTCCCCGTATCCTTCAGGGCCGGCAGCCTAACCTTTTTGTCACCGCACCAGATTTCCAATGTCACATATCCTCCCCTGCCTCCTGCCGCTGCCATAAATCTGAATACTGCGGTCAAAATACCATAAGCCAGGCCAAGGGTAAGCAGAAGACTTCTCAGATTTATCGGAAGAAAAATACCGCCT
>JGI24712J26585_10001862_pt1 | contig 17677 bp, 14 predicted proteins | sample BioPla3DNA2_FD_26585 | JGI IMG/M metagenome (IMG submission 26585) | reverse complement strand
CCAGGATCAAACTCTCATGTTATAATCCTTGCCAGTTTACTGGCTATCTTTTAAATCTTCAATCAATGGAATTGATTGGGTTGTTTTTGGTTTGTGCTGTTTAGTTTTCAAAGATCAATGATTTGTCGTTTTTTGTCGACAGGAATATAGTATATCATGTTCCCTATCGCAAGTCAACTGTTAATTTGCAGTAATTTATTACCTATTTCTAACAGCCCTGTCTCGGTGACAGGAATTACATTCTAACATGTTTAGTCGATTAAATTAACTGGAAATTACTTCTAATCGACTGTTCTGCTGTTGAGCTAAATGATTCTTTTTCGACAGCAGGAATGCTATAGTAACATATTAAAATTCTTTTGTCAACACACTTTTCATCTCATCCAACCAAAAAAGAGTTTCTCAAGTGAAACTCTGCGTTAAGCTCGGTCGGCAAAACCAACAAAATACAATACACGAGAGTACGCTTCCTGTCCGGAGGTTTTTTTTGCTACATAGGAAATCCGGAGGAATTTCCTATGTAACAAGAAAACGGCCATGGGCTGCTCTAAATTTAATAATTTTGTATGTTTCTCCAAAAGTCACCTTCCGTATCGATAATATTCATGATGTCTTCAAATGGAATTTCAAACGTCGGAAAACCTGCCGCATAGGGAGCAATCTCATAAGGATCAAAGTAAATGTGAAGGGCAGTATCAGTAATATAAAATGATTGGTTTGGTCTTATGCCTTGATAGCTATCCAGCCAAACATATGAGTCTTCTCCTTCTTTAATAATTTGTTCTCTAATGATTTCACTGAGGATTTCTACATAATTACTATTTTTCTTGAAAAGATCTTTTAGTTCATAGAAATCTCCAGTCTCTAAATTAATATGGGCATAGACTTTACTTGGCATCCCATGGGCTGCCCCGAAGGTATAGCTGTATCCGTTTAATTCAATGCCGATTAAAGCATTTTTAAAAAAGGTTACTATATAATCTCCATAATAAGTAGAATCCATTATCTCATCCTTATTAATCCCTTCTGCCTTTGACATCTTGCGAAGTCTTTCATTTACCTCAATGCTTGTTACTTCATCTTTCATGCCTATAATTTCAGGATAATATACTAAATAATATTTATTAGGTGCATATTTCTTTTCCTGAACTCTATACTGGTCATTCAGCTGAAGCGAGTTCTCCTCATGCCAAATGACATTTCCGTCTCTGTCTAAATAAATTATTCTATAATCTATACTTCCACCGATAATATTTCCTTCAAAATTAAGTGATCCATTGCCTTCGACTGCAGGCAAACTATCCACTTTTTTGCTTTCTCTATTAATAAAAAAAGTCATCAGACCGTCATTGGCAGAGGCATATCCCTTATTGTAATCTGTAAGATCATAGTAAATGAAGTCGGTTAAAATATTTCCGTCCAAATCACCAATTGCATATTTAGAATCTGACCAAACAGAATTGTTCTCATCCACCGGAAGACCTAGACCAATACGATTTTCCCCTAAGATTCGAATATAATTATACTGAGGCGAAATAATATATTTCCCATTTCTATCTATTAATCCATAATGAAAATCACTATCCTGCTGAATACTTACTACAGCTCTGCCATCCTGAAATTCTTCTGCGGTATCAAATTGAACAGGTATGATTATATTCCCTGAAAAATCAATATACCCATACTTTTCACCCAATGTTTCTTGAAAAGACAATAATCCTTCTCCAATCCCTCCTACAAATGCATAATTTAAATCAGATATGATATTGCCTTCTGTATCAATAATCGAATAACCTCCATCCATCTTCTCAACGACAGCCTTTCCTTCTTCAAAACTCCTGGCATATCTATATTGTGGTGGTATTACAACATTTCCCTCTCGGTCAATATATCCATACTTCCATCCATTTTCTTCATCCACTATAGAGAATGGTGCTCTATTGTTATTCATAGGGAATATATCTCCATTCGTTACAAATAAAACATTCCCCTTTTCATCGATCATTTTTGTTTCTTTTCCATCCCGGACTTGTGTTCTACCTTCCGAAAACTCTCCGATATATGAGTACTGTGGAGGAATAACATAGGCTCCTGAAGAGTCAATAACTCCATATAATTCATTAATATTTACTACTGCTAATCCGTTTTCCTGAAAAGGTTCTCCATAATCATACTGTGGTGGAATCACAATCTCTCCTTTGTCATTTATATAACCCCATTGAACGCCACCGACTCTATAAATTTTAATCGGATGAAGGCTTTCAGGATGAGCAGACATTTCTTCGCTTCTGCAGTATTTCGTTTCTTCCTCAAGCTTATATAGTTTTCCTAATTTCCATGTGAAGACATTTGTTTCTAGTCCCTCCTGATTCTTCACCCATTTAATAATGATATCTTTTTTGCTAATTTTACTGGAGGAAGTTGGCGCTAAATTTATAGAATGGATATCGTAGCCGATGCCTTTAATCGTTGATATCCTATACCATCTGTTTTTTATATTTTTTAGAATCATCACAAAGGGTTGTTTGCGCCATAAATAGCCTACAATTATTTCTTCCGCTCCATCTCCGTCTATATCTCCTGTTTGCATAAAAGAATAGTCATTATAATTGCGAGTCGGCGTAAATACTGCTTTCTTGGGCAAAAAAAATCTTGCTATTTCCAATAAAGCCATTCCTCTTAACATAAGCATCCGCCCCCAAATGATATCGATATTATTAATTTATGAGCACATATAGTAAAAAATTTCAATATATTCTTTTATATATCAAGCTTTATATTCGCATAGAGAATCGATAAGTAATTCTTAATACTTATTTAATAAGTTTTTAACATAAGCAGAAGAAATACATGGTAAAATGAATTTACATGTCAAAATTTAGAAAGGAGGAATGCTATTGGATTCAATTATTAATATTCAGGGAATTAGAAAGATCTATCTCATGGGTGAAGAAAAGATTGTCGCTTTAAACCATATAGATTTACAAATCCCCCAAGGAGAGATTTGCTGTCTTTTGGGTGCTTCCGGCTCCGGCAAATCCACTCTGCTCAATATGATGGCAGGATTAGAAAAACCTACAAAGGGCAGTGTAGAAATAAAAGGGCATTATATTGAAAAGATGAATGAAGCACAACTGGCAAAGTTTAGGCAAAAGTATATAGGCTTTATATTTCAATCCTACAATCTAATCCCCTCTCTTACGGCATTGGAAAACGTATGTCTGCCTCTTGTTTTTCAAGGGATACCAAAGAAAAAACGAGAAGTTATGGCAAAGGAAATGCTGGAAGCAGTAGGCTTAGGCTCCCGTTTAAAACATAAACCCAATGAAATGAGCGGTGGGCAGCAACAAAGAGTAAGTATTGCGAGAGCATTTGTCAATCGCCCTACCATTATATTTGCCGATGAACCAACAGGGAATCTCGATACCCATACCACGGTTGAAATATTAGAGCTTATGACAAGCATGGCAAAAAAGTATAACCAAACCATGGTAGTCGTTTCTCATGATACGGAAATCGCCGATTATGCCGACAGGCTTATACATATGAAAGACGGAGAAATCATCTCTATAGAACAAAAAATCAATGGAAGGAATGAACTTATATATGAAAAAGCACAATAAACTATTGTCGATCTTTGTACTACTTGTTTTTTCTTTTACTCTACTTCCCTCTAATATGGTACATTCAGAGGGGGTTACTTTAAATTCATGGGTAGACAAATTGTATATTTCCGGGAACAAAATTGATGCCGGAGATACCTTAACCATAGAAATCCATGTTGAAAATTTAAATACTAGTGATAAAGCAGTACATTTACAAGCCATCGAATTCAGCGACAATTTTAGATGCGACAATAAAAGTTTAGGATTTGATTTGTCTCCTGGCTCTGGTGCAGTTCCTATCATAAGGAAACTAGAATACAAAGGCGGAGGTAACAATACCATTAGTTATACCATTAAATATGCTGAAAAGACTGATGATGGAAAAACTACGAGCAAAACAGGTACCATCAGTGGAAGCAAAACTATTGACGACTCCATCACCGTTGTAGACACCAAAAAATATCAGCCTCGTATTTCACTTGTAAATGATGAAGTAATTGAAATCGGCGCAGGAGAATATAAAAAAGTTAGCCTTCCTTTCGTTAATGCCGGAGGTTTTACTGCTGAAGATGTCACCGTTACGATTTGAATCCAATAAGCAAGGGGATAAATTCCCTATTCTCATTAAAGATGTGGAAAAATTATACTTCAGTTCTATTCGAAAAAGCGGTATCAATAATTTAGAATTCGGTATTCAAGCAGATCGTACTGCCGAACCTGGAGTTTATCCAATAACTATAAAATATGAATACACCAATTCTTCCGATGACAAATTTTCAGGGTCGGATACCGTATATGTACGAGTGTTAAATACGCAAATGCCCGCTCGACTTCGTTTTGGGGTAAAAAATTCAGCACCTGTTACGCCTGGTCAACCGACCACACTGGAAATCACTGCAACCAATCAAGGAAAAGCTGCTGCAAGCAATGTAGAAATCACACTGACAGGATTAAAAAAAGACGGTTTAACTGTGATAGAAGGAAGTAATACTTCTTTTATATCTACCATTAAACCAGGAGAGACAAAAACGGCTCAATTCAAGGTTATGGCATCTGGAACACTGGAAGGAAATGTTGAGCCAGTAAATATTGAATATACATATGCAGACGGTACAACGGTCACTCAAAAAGGAACTCAACAAATCTTTGTTCCTCTAGACGGAAAAACCCTTGGCGTTTCTGATTTATATATCGAAAACATAATTGCTCCAGATTATTCAGTGGGCATTGGAGAAGACTTTACCCTTGGATTTACCCTAGTAAACAACTCCAAATATAATGCTAAAAGTGTTAAGATCACCCTTGACGGTGGGGATGTTTTAAAGCCAAAATCCCAAAATATTTATTCCTTTAAAGATTTTAATGCTGGAGCTAAAAAGAATTTCTCAGCAACCTTCTGGACGAGCAGCGATGCCGAATATAGAAACTACCCTATTGAAATCAAAGTAGAATATGTCCCTTATCAAGGTGCCGATGTAGTGACTTTCAGTCAATATGCCGGAATCAATGTGGATGGCAATAAAAGCGGAAGTGCTAAAAGCAAGCCCAGGGTTATTATCGGGGAATATACCGTAAATCCTCAGATTGTAAGAGCTGGTCAAGAGTTTGATTTAAGTATAGGCTTCACCAATACCCATGGTCATAAAGTGGTTCAAAATATGAAAGCTACATTAACCATTAATGAAAAAGGCAAGGACAATTCAGAAGACACTGGCACCGTATTTACTCCTGTAAGCGGACAAAGCAATATGTTCTATATTGCCGAGCTAAGTCCCAGTGCTACAATAGTAAAAAATGTACGTATGTACACTGTTCCTGATGCCAGTCCAAAAACCTATGAAGTAACCGTTGAGATGGAATACGAAGATTCTAATGGAGAAACTTATACCGAAACCGCCAAAATAGGTATTCCAGTACAGCAAAGTACTCAAATTGATATTGGAGAGGTGAGAATTGATGGGGAAGCAATGGTTGGCTCTCCTACCTATGTTGTTACTCAAATCTTCAATACAGGCAGAACAAATATCAAAAACCTTATGATCTCTTTAGAAGGACCTTTTGAAAAACAAGAAGCCAATTTATTCGTAGGGAATTTTGAGCAAGGCAGTGAAGAATATTTTGAGGGAATTATTATTCCAACTCAAGCCGGGGAATGTACTGGAGAATTAATTGTTTCTTATGAAGAAATAACTGGTGAAAAGCAAGAACTAAGGGTACCTTTTACAATGAATGTCATGGAACCTGCTCTACCAGACGACATGGGCATGGGGCCTGATGGCATGGGTATGATGCCTGGTGAGATGGAAAACAAACCATTTTACAAAAAGCCAATTGTCTGGATCTTAACTGTTGTGATCATCGCGTTAGGAGCTGGCGCTTTCATTTTTATAAAAAAGAAAAAGGGAAAAAGAAAAGAGATGAGCTTAGATGAATAGTTTAGACTTAATACTAATGAGTATACGCAATTTGTGGCGGCGCAAATTGCGTACATCCCTTACTATATTAGGCGTTATTATTGGAACCAGTTCCATCGTGCTTATGCTTTCATTAGGCTTTGCAATGAACCTGAATCTAGAAAATTCTATGAAACGCTGGGGAGATTTATCCGTCATTGAAGTATGGCCCAACTACAGTAAAATGACATCTAACCAAGAACAACCCTCCATATCTGAAGAGGAAATTGCCCAGCTAGAAACTCTTTCCAATGTTGAAATGGTGCTGCCTCAATTATCCCTATATGTTCCCGCTGTAGTCGGGAAATACAAGGGATATATCGAAATTGTAGGCATTACTCCCGAAGCAATGAAAGCTCTTGGTTATAATGTGGGAGAAGGAAGAGAATTAAATAAAGATGATCGCATGGTAATGATTGCCGGCACTCAAATTCCTATGATGTTTGAGAAAATTGGAGCATCTAATAGAGGAAGAATGTTTGGAGGATGGGATGAGAATCAAGAAGCTCCCTTTGAAATGCTAAATCAGATTGTAAAAATTTCCTTCGACCAAAGCTATGGAGAACGAAATGCTCCAAAGCCTGTTGTAAAAGCTCCTCGCCCTACAAATGTCATGGTCATAGGCATGATGGAAGATAAAAACTATGAAACCAATTACCGTTGTTATATGCCAGTTGAATCTGTAAAAAAACTCATTTTAGAACAAAAAGAATATGAACTAAAAGTGCGAGAAGCTAATGGTGAAAAGATTTCAAAAAATAGAAACAGTAAAGAACTCACCTATCAGAATGTTAAAGTAAAAGTACAGGATGTCCATTCCGTGGACAGCGTTTTAGAACAAATCCGTAATTTGGGATTGGAAGCATATAGTATGTCGGACGGATTAAAAGAAGTAAAAAATATGTTTAAGGGAATTCAAATGGTGCTAGGTGGTATTGGTGCAGTTTCCCTGCTTGTTGCCGCATTAGGCATTACAAACACAATGATTATGTCCATCTATGAAAGAACAAAAGAAATCGGAATTATGAAGGTAATAGGTGCTATCCTTACGGATATTAAAAAGATGTTTTTAATCGAAGCAGGAATGATAGGTTTTCTCGGAGGGCTGGCAGGAATCTTAATAAGCCTTCTTATCTCTTTTCTTCTTAATCGTTTTGGATCGGGAGGCCTTTTAGGAAATTTGTTCGGACCTCCAGAAGAAGGAGTAAAGACCTATGTATCCGTTATTCCTTTATGGCTTTTAGGAGCAGCTTTAATCTTCAGCAGTCTCATCGGAATGATTGCCGGCTACTTCCCGGCTCGAAGAGCTATGAAACTCTCTGCACTCAGTGCCATAAAGACCGAATAAGCTAAGGACTCCATTGGAGTTCTTAGTTTTTTTGTATCTGTTCAGAAACATAAATGTTTACTCTCTTATACAATCCAGTGTATAATAACATTTGAAATTTCTTAAAAGATAAGGAGCAGAATATGAGTATTTTAACTGTAGAAAATCTAAGCCATGGCTTTGGAGATAGAGCTATTTTTAACAATGTTTCCTTCCGCCTCTTAAAAGGAGAACATGTTGGCTTAATAGGCGCCAATGGAGAAGGAAAATCCACTTTTATGAATATAATCACTGGTAAACTGGAACCGGATCAAGGAACTGTTGAATGGGCAAAGCGTGTTCGAGTAGGCTATCTAGATCAACATACTGTACTGCAAAAAGGTCTGACCATAAAAGATGTATTAAAAAGTGCATTTCAGTATCTATTTGATCTTGAAATAGAAATGAATGAACTATGTGAAAAAATGTCCGATGCTGATCCTGAAGAACTTGAAAAAATGCTTGAAGATTTCGGTATGATTCAGGATATATTAACTCATAATGACTTCTATATGATTGATGCCAAAGTACAAGAAATTGCCAGAGGTTTGGGACTGGAAGATATCGGATTAGATAAAGATGTCAATGATTTAAGTGGCGGTCAAAGAACAAAAGTGCTGCTTGGAAAATTACTTCTGGAAAAGCCTGATATACTCCTCTTAGATGAGCCTACCAATTATCTTGATGAGCAACATATCGAATGGTTAAAACGCTTTCTTCAGGAATATGAAAATGCCTTTATTCTTATCTCCCACGATATCCCCTTTCTTAATAGTGTTATTAATTTGATTTATCATATGGAAAATCAGGAATTAAATCGCTATGTTGGGGACTATAATAACTTTATACAGATTTATGAGGCAAAAAAACAACAATTAGAAGCTGCTTATAAAAGACAGCAGCAGGAAATTGCTGAATTAAAAGATTTTGTTGCCAGAAATAAGGCTAGGGTTTCCACGAGAAATATGGCTATGTCCAGACAGAAAAAACTGGACAACATGGAAATCATAGAATTAGCCAAAGAAAAGCCAAAACCTGAATTTAACTTCAAAGAATCCAGAGCCTCTGGAAAATTAATTTTTGAAACCAGAGATTTGGTGATCGGTTATGACGAACCTCTTTCAAATCCTTTAAACCTCAAAATGGAAAGAGGTCAAAAAATCGCTCTGGTAGGTGCCAACGGTCTGGGTAAAACTACCCTACTAAGAAGCATCTTAGGAGAAATCAAGGCTCTTTCAGGTTCTGTAGAACTGGGAGATTACCTTCATATAGGTTATTTTGAGCAGGAAATGAAAGAAAATAATTATAATACCTGTATTGAAGAAATGTGGAAAGAATTCCCTTCCTATACTCAGTTTGAAGTTCGGGCCGCCTTGGCAAAATGTGGACTTACCACAAAACATATTGAGAGCAAAATACTGGTTTTAAGCGGTGGAGAACAAGCGAAGGTAAGACTTTGCAAACTCATCAATAAAGAAACAAATCTATTGGTACTGGACGAACCGACCAACCATTTGGATGTCGATGCAAAAACCGAATTAAAACGTGCATTGCAAGCCTATAAAGGAAGTATTTTACTTATTTCTCACGAACCGGAATTCTGTTCCGATATAGTAACGGATGTATGGAATTGCGAATCCTGGACAACAAAATTAATTTAAAATGAATTGAACTAGGTGGTCTTATGAGACAACACTCAAAAAATTGGTACAAACTTGATAATGCCGGAAAGCTATACCCTTCGATTACCTCTACAAGGGTATCAACGGTATTTCGGGTTTCAGCTACCTTATATGATGAAGTGAATCCCACGCTTTTACAAATAGCGTTAAACAATATCATAGAACGTTTTCCTTATTATAAGGTAAATCTTAAACGGGGACTTTTCTGGTACTACTTCGAATATACAAGAAACTACCCGGTGGTAGAAAAAGAAACGTTTTATCCCTGTATGTTTATGCATTATAAAAGGAAAAAATCTTTTCCCTTTCGAGTACTATATTTTAATAAAAAAATAAGTATTGAGATCTCCCATAGTATTACGGACGGCACAGGAGTTGTTATATTTTTAAAATCCCTGCTCGTAGAATATTTTAGACTTATTGACAACAAACTATGCCTTGAGAAAGATCCAGGGATATTCTTTTCCCATGATCCTATAGACCAGGAAGAAGCTGAAGATGCTTTCCAAAAATATTATCAAAAAAACATACCCGACCCTCCAAAACTCAATAAGGCTTTCCATTTACCCTTTAAACTGAATTCCAAAGGGGAATATCATATTATTACAGGCATTATTCCTACAGAGCCACTGCTTGCTGCTGCAAAGAAACATCAAGTTTCTTTAACACAGTTTTTATTAGCTTTATATTTTGATACCATACAGGACTTTATTCATTCGAATCATATTAAGCTTCGTCATCCAGTGGTTATGAATGTTCCGGTAAACTTAAGGAATCTTTATCCTTCAAAAACCATGAGAAATTTTTTTATAAGTATTACGCCTCAAATTGATTTTCGACTAGGAACGTATTCCTTTGATGAAATCTTGGATTATATCAAATGCTATATGAAAATGGCTATTACCCGTAAAAATATTAGTCAGTACATCCATAAAAATGTAAAAAATGAAAAATCCCTTTTCGTAAGGTTAACGCCGCTTTTTATCAAAAATCTGCTCATGCCTGCACTATACAGTAAATACGCTGAACGAAATTTTACGAGCAGTATTTCAAATCTCGGTCAAATTACTATGCCAAAATCAATAGAGAATAAAATAGAACGCTTTGAATTCTATCCTCCTCCCAGCAGAGGAAATATTATAAAAATCGGGGTTGGAAGCTACAAAGACAAGATTTATATTTCCTTTGGCAGCTTAACGAAAGCCACTGAAATAGAGAAAATCTTTTTTCGTAAAATTAGAAAAATGAATATTCCTGTAAAAATAGAAACCAATAGGGAGTGATGCTATGCCGTACTGCCCCAAATGTGGAGTTGAAATCGATTATAAAATTAAAAGTTGTCCCTTATGCACTTTTCCTATACCTAAAATTGATGAGGATACCAGTCCAATAGCTACTGAAAACAAGTTTCCTCAACCGGAAAATATATACTATGAAGAACTCTTAAAAATGAAAAATCAAGCGTTCTTTGCTATCTCTATTTTAATATTCAGTGCAGTGATGGTTCTAATGACCATCGGCTCTATCTTCAGAGTAAGTCAGCTGGCTGTAACCTACAGTATCATAAGCGTTATCTCCGCTTGGTTTTATATTTTTCTTTTTTTTGGATATATTCGCAGCAAGTATCATTCTATATTAGCTTTGGGATTCATTACGATTTGTCTAACCTATGGACTGGATAACGTAGATCATGAACTCAATTGGTTTTACACCTACGCCCTTCCAATTATAATATTGGCGGTATTGATTTTATTCCTGCTCTTATATCTTTATAACAGGAGCAAATTAAAAAATCAGTTTGTTTTTATTCCTGCTCATCTATGCATAGGCATCTCGCTGTTCTCTGCTGCTTTAGAATGTATCCTTGACTTTCAGGCAAATCGAGCGATACAGCTTTCCTGGTCCTTGATTGTATTTATTGTACTGATGTCCATTGCACTTATTTTAATAGGCTTGTATTATAAACTGCCGGATCGCATGAAAGAAAAAATAAAAAGAACATTACACATATAATTTCATCAACCTGTAATGTTCTGTTCATATCTAATTCATATTTTAAAACTATAATAAGACCGTAGCAAAAAAATACCTTCCCAAATCCCCCCTTTGTAAAAGGACTCCGCCAGGAGTCCTCTTAATTTTTTATAATTTATTCAGATAATTTTTGGCCCATTAATACACCCATCACTGATGCCATCATTAGTCCTCTGGTCCAACCGCTGGAATCTCCAAGACAATGTAACCCCTTTATATTGGTTTCGAAATTTTTATCTAAATTAATCTTGTTACTATAGAATTTTATTTCTGGTCCATAAAGCAGGGTTTCTCGGCTGGCAAATCCAGGAACCACAATATTCATAGCTTCAATAAAATTAAGTATATTCATCATCGTTCTATAAGGAATGGCTGAAGTTAAATCCCCTGCCACCGCATCGGGCAATGTTGGCTTTACATTGGACTGATCCAATTCTGTTTGCCATGTTCTTTTTCCGTCCAAAATATCTCCATATCGCTGAACCAAGATACTGCCATTGCCAAGCATATTGACTAATTCCGCAACCTTTTTGCCGTACTCTATTGGCTGATTGAAAGGTTCTGAAAAATTATGAGAACTCAGAATTGCTAAATTGGTGTTATCTGACTTTCTTTCTTTATAAGAATGTCCATTAACAATTGCAAGATTGTTGTCATAATTTTCCTGACTTACAAATCCCCCTGGATTCTGGCAGAAGGTTCTTACTTTATTTTTAAACGGTGCCGGATAGCCTATTAATTTGGATTCATAAAGAACATTATTGACTTTCTCCATAATTTCATTGCGAATTTCTACTCTCACACCTATATCTACCGTTCCGGCATGGTGAGCAATACCATGTTTTTCACACATGGTTTTAAGCCAATCTGCTCCCTTTCTGCCGGTAGCTATAACAACCCTATCCCCGTAAACAATATTTTCATTTTTTTGAGTTGCGGAATCAACGATTTTAATCCCTTTAACCACTCCATCTTCAACAATTATATCCGTTACTGCCGTCTTAAATCTAATCTCTACTCCTGAATCTAAAAGATAGTTTTGTATTTTAAGATATATTTCCTGTGCTTTTTCCGTACCCAAATGTCTTATTGGACAATCTACCAATTTTAGTCCAGCTTCAATAGCTTTTCTTCTGATTTCCTTTACTTTTTCTGTATTATCCAAACCCTCAACTTTCGTATCGGCTCCAAAATCAAGATAGATTTGATCCGTATACTTAATATACTCCTGAGTAAAATCACTTCCAATGAGCTGAGGTAAATCTCCTCCTACTTCATGGCTTAAAGATAATTTCCCGTCCGAAAATGCCCCTGCTCCTGAAAAACCTGTTGTAATATGACAATAAGGCTTACAAGACACACATACTTTGGTTTTTTCTTTTGGACAATGTCTTTTATCAATTGGGCTTCCTTTTTCAAGGATTAATATTTTTTTGTCCTGCCTATTCTTGATCATCTCTAAAGCAGTAAAAATTCCTGCCGGTCCTGCCCCTACAATAAGTACATCATATTTCACATTGATCACTCCCTATAAAATATGCATTCTTATATAGCCTACAACTATTTACGGTAGTTCGGTAGAAACATCAGGCCCATATCGCCGGATTTATATATATGAACATTCGACTAAAAAATACACAAAATGTTCGAACATAAAAATAATAATATATCTTATACAAGAAATCAAGACCTTTTGCTAAATAAAAAGTTATATCTTTAAGATAAAAGGGTATCTTATAAATAGAAATCAATAATGGAGGTATCTATGAGTAATACAACAAATAATTATATTCAAAAGTATAGAATGAAAGTATTTAATGAACTGGTCAAACTGGCTTGGTTCGGAAAATTAGAAGAAGAAATCGAAGAGCTTCCTCATAAGATTATAGAAAATATAAAAGATGAAAAAGAAAGAAAAATAGTAGAAAGTTATATTCGGTTGGCAATGGGACTGAATCCTATAAATAGTAATAAATCTTTAAGAGAAGAAGCGAGAAAAGCCCTGCTGTTAGATAAAATCAAAAAGCCACTGGTATCGGTGATTGAAAATATATGTGAACAATGCAATAGATTCCATGAAGGTTCTTGCCCTATCCACGGCCAAGGTTGTATGAACGATTTCGAAGAATGCATCGGCTGCGGGCAATGTATCGAGGAATGTTCCCTTGGTGCCATATCAGATAAAATTGAATTCATTCCCGTTGTTAACTTGCTCCAAGAAAAAAGATATCCGATATTTGCCGCCATAGCTCCCGCCTATGCGGGGCAATTTGATGAATCTATTACGCCGGGAAAAATCAGAACTGCTTTAAAAATGATTGGTTTTTCAGACATGATTGAAGTCGCAACCTTTGCAGATATCCTAACGATGAAAGAAGCCTATGAATATAAACATCTTATGAACAATAAAAAAGAGTATTTTATCACAAGCTGCTGCTGCCCTGTATGGGTAAACATGATACAAAAGAAATATCCTACCCTGCTAGACCATATGTCCCCAGCCGTATCACCTATGATTGCAGCAGGAAGAGTCATCAAAGCCTTAAATGAAAATGCAAAAGTTGTATTTATAGGCCCGTGTATTGCCAAAAAGAATGAGGCGAAAGAAGAGGATTTAGAGGATGCCATTGATTATGTACTCACATTCAGGGAACTATACGAAATATTTGATGCTTTGAACATAGACCTTAAAAACCTGCCTGAAGAAAACAGAGAAGAAGCTGCATTTACAGGAAGAGTCTATGCAAGAACCGGAGGGGTTAGTAAGGCTGTAGAATTAACGGTACAAAGACTGGATCCCCATTCTAACATTCCTTTTAAATCAGAAGCCTTTGACGGGGCTAAAAATTGCAAGGATGGACTGGATCAACTTCTTAAAGGTGAAATAGATGCTACTTTTATAGAAGGCATGGGATGTATCGGGGGCTGCGTCGGAGGACCAAGAACGATTAATTCCATTGAAGAAGGAACAAAAAGGGTAGATGCGTATGCCAATGGCACTTCAATGAAAACTCCTTTTGACAATATCAATGCACTGCAGCTCCTTACCCGATTAGGCATTAAAAGATATGAAATGCTGGAAAACGCTGAAGATGAAAAAGTTAAAAATCTTCTTGTAAGAAATTTCAAAAACTAATCTTTTATTTTTTATTGCATAAGAAATCCGGAAGAATTTCCGTCGTAATTAAAGTCTGGAAATATTGTTCCAGCCTCTTTACTATGCTATAATGATATAAAAAATTAAAGGAGCGTAAGATGATTATGGCAGTTTCCGGTATAGTTGTTATTTTTGGCGGCATACTTTGTTTAGGAGCGATCCTTGCAATCATAATTGCACTTATTGTTAACAGAAAGAGATAAAAATAATTATTTACCAGCATTAATTTTTTCAGCGAGTTCATTGAGATATTCCCATCTCTCCATTAATTCTTCCAATCTTGTTTCCAATGCTCTTTGCTTATCAACCAATTCTTGAAGAAGTACATAATCACTTTGGGTATTATTGATTTGATTCTCGATTTCTTTTAATTCATTTTCTACTTCTTCAATCCAGCCTTCTATATTCTCGTACTCTTGTTTTTCTTTATAACTAAATTTAAGCTTTGTTTCATTGCTCTTAATCCGCGTATCTCTTTTTTCTTTTACAGGAGGATTATTTTTTTCTTCTATTATTTTATTCTTAATTTTATTTTGGTAATCTTCATAGTTTCCGGGATAACTTTTGATCATCCCTTCCCCTTCAAAAGCAAAGATCTTTTCTGCTATTTTATCAAGGAAATATCTGTCATGGGAAACAGTAACCACTGGACCTAAAAACTCGTCCAAATACTCCTCTAATATTTCTAAGGTTTGAATATCCAAATCATTAGTAGGCTCGTCCAGAAGCAGTACATTGGGTGAACTCATAAGTATTCTAAGCAAATATAATCTTCGTTTTTCTCCCCCGGAAAGTTTTGAAATAGGAGTCCATTGTAAATAAGGGGGAAACAAAAATCTTTCCAACATCTGAGACGCACTGATTTTAGATCCGTCCCCCGTAGTTATATATTCAGCTTCTTCACGAATATATTCTATTACTCTAAGGTTTTCATCCATCTCTTTGTTTTCTTGAGTATAATATCCTATTTTAACGGTTTCGCCTATTTCTACTTTTCCTGAATCAGGCTTTAACACACCGGCAATAATATTAAGCAAAGTTGATTTGCCGCTGCCATTAGGCCCGATCATTCCAATTCTGTCTTCCCTTAATAAGGTATAACTAAAGTTTTTAATATAACATTTGTCCCCAAAAGATTTACTAATATTGTCTATCTCAATAATTTTTTTGCCTAATCTGCTTGTTCCTACGGAGATTTCCATCTTGTCAGAAGATATATTGACTGCCTGCTCTTTTAATCTTTCAAACCTGTCAATCCTGGCTTTTTGCTTTGTGCCTCTGGCTTTAACTCCACTTCTTATCCATTCCAACTCTTTTTTTAATAAACTCTGTCTTTTGTCTTCCATGGTCTTTAATTGTTCTTCCCTCAAGGTTTTTGCCTCAAGAAAATCACTGTAATTTCCTTTGTACTCATAAAGCTGTCCTGAATCCAACTCTATGATCCTATTGGCTATCCTGTCAAGGAAATACCTGTCATGGGTAATCATAATCAGTGCACCTTTGCGCTTATTCAAGTACTCTTCCAGCCATAGTATGGTGTCGTTATCAATGTGATTGGTAGGCTCATCTAATATCAATAAATCTGATGGACGAATGAGGGCTCCAGCCAAAGCAACTCTTTTTCTCTGTCCTCCTGAAAGCGTTCCTACCTTTGCATCAAAGGAAGATATTCCTAATTTGGTCAAAATCATTTTCGCTTCACTTTCCATGGACCAGGCATCTGCACTGTCCATTTTTTGATTAAGTTTTAATAATTTTTCTTGTAAAGTTTTATTTTCCGGATCAACACTTAATTTGTTTAATGTGTCTTCATATTCTCTAATCAACTCAATGGTTGGATTGTTCCCGTTAAATATTTGTTGGAGTACGGTGGCATCATCTTCAAAGGATGGATGTTGAGAGAGATATTCTATCCTTAAACCGTTGGCAGTGGATATATTGCCGCTGTCAGGCGCTTCTATTCCAGTAAGAACTTTTAAAAAAGTACTTTTGCCCGTTCCATTTATACCGATTACTCCAACCTTTTCCCCTTCATTAATTCCAAAGGATATATTTTTAAATAATATTTTTTCTCCAAAAGATTTTGTAAGATTTTCAGCGGATAATAAATTCATCTTGATACCCTTTCTTTTGTTTTATATCGCTTATTATACAGCAAGAGGGCTTAAATAAACAAGGGGACATCATTGTCCCCTAATGCCATCTATACTCCTCCCTTGTCATAGGCACCTGTCCCCTCATTGCGAGCAACAATCTTCTTTCTACTTCATTCCAATCAACAAGTTTCCACCATGCGTTTACATATTCTTGACGTCTATTTTGATAATCCAGATAATAAGCATGCTCCCAAACATCCACTACCAATATGGGAATGCCACTCCACTGAGTCAAGTCCTGGTGTTTTTCAGCCTGAAGGATTTCCAGTCTGCGCCAAGTAGGTTGCCATGTAAGTACGGTCCAGCCAGATGCTTCAACCTTGACTGCCGCATTTGTAAATTGTGTTTGAAAGGCATCAAAGGTTCCAAAATACCGATTGATTTGATTAAGAGTCTCGCGGCCAGGTCTGCCTCCCGTTCCAACAGGTGCCATAATAGTCCAGTAAATGCTATGCAGAATATGCCCAGAACCATTATAAGCCAGTTCATTTTCCCAATACTTGATTAACTCAAAATCATCTATTCTTCTTAATTCTACTAATTTTAGTTCTGCTTTATTCAACCCATCTACATAAGCTTTATGATGTTGATCATGATGAATGCGTAAAGTGGTAGCACTAATAATTGGCTGAAGTGCATCGTATGGATATGGCAAGGGCGGCAACCTATGCTGCCCTGGCGGAACCATAGGCAAATAAACATAATCCATATATATCCCCCTATTATTAGACTAATACATTTTATTTATATTAGATCAAGGTATTAAAAATGTGGAATAATATAAATTCCATATTGAAATAATAAAAAAATAATGATATAATTCAATTAGATATTTAGATAAATATCTAAATATCTAATTGAAAGGGGTGAATGCGTTGGATAGTATATTTAAAGCTTTGTCGGATAAGAATAGAAGAAAAATTCTGAAACTGCTACGGGAAAAAGATATGTCTGCAGGGGAGATAGCTGAAGAATTTAACATCAGTAAGCCTTCTTTAAGCCACCACTTAAGTATATTAAAGCAGGCCGATCTGGTCCAAACCGAAAGGCAAGGTCAAAACATTATCTATTCTCTTAATACCACCGTATTTCAAGAACTAATTGGGTGGATATATGATTTTAAAGGCTCTGTAAACTAAACATGAAAAAATAGCACAATGTTTTATAGAATTGCTTTAAATTACTTTCAATTTCGCCTTGACAATTATAAAAGTCCGCCTTGAG
>JGI24712J26585_10001860_pt1 | contig 17686 bp, 11 predicted proteins | sample BioPla3DNA2_FD_26585 | JGI IMG/M metagenome (IMG submission 26585) | reverse complement strand
GTATCATATATATATTTTGGAAAGTTATTTGACTTTATGGTACAATACTCCCTACTATATCCAGACAATATCAGTATATCTCCAATGTCGAATAACTCAGCTATAGAATTATTTACCGTACTTCTAATTGTATTGTCACTTTTTAATATCTCTTCTACTATACTACTGCCATTTTTATCTATCAGTGTAGAAAACACAATCTTCCCTGACATAACTATTAACACTACTGTACTTTCTATATTACTGTCTATCTTATGTCTTATATTGTATGTTATTATAGAGTTATACCTATCTGTGTACGTTATATTGAATCTACTGAGTGCATCATTTGTTATATACTCCGTCCCACCTTCTGAAATTGGTAATTCATTGTATTCAAATAAACTTGTTATTAAATTACTTAAATTTATAAATCTTGTTGTCATATTGTCTTTATACATAAAACTAGTATCTAAGTTCTGTATACCATCTTCCCTCATTATGTTTTCTATCCTCTTTAATGGTTCCCTTAACAGCTTAGAACTATCTATGCCATGCTCTCTAAATTTGCTTGTATCTAATTTAGCATTATTTATTATATTTTGACTTAACGGACTAGTTATGTGATTGTAAATTTTAAATAATACATCCGCATTATTTATAAAGTCTTCTTGCAATAATTCTTTATGCATATCACTATTTGATAACATCATCCTCAACTTTGCCTTCTTATTACTACTGATTTCTGTATCGTCGTATAAATATTCATGTAAATCTCTCAATGTATTTATTGATATATACCTATATTTGTTTCTTTTACAGTATTTTTCTGCCATAGTCCCATCCTTCACTACAAATATTACTCCAAATGAAACAGCGGAGCCAATATCCATCAAAGCTCCCCTCTCTATTTTCTCCAATGTACTTGGTAATACTAGATACTGCATATAGTTACACTCAACGAAACAATCCTTATTTATTTTCTCTAATCCCTCCGGTAGTATTACTAACTCTACCCTCGAACCTGCAAACGCACCCTCACCTATTTCTTTTAACTTATCTGCACCTCTTAAATCTATCTTTTTATACCCTCTGAACTCTAGCCTATCTCCGCTATCTTGTCGTACCTCTATGCTTTCTAGGTTTGTGTTATTCCTGAATGCATTAAAACCTATTCTTTCTATACTATCTGGTAGGCTTATACTTTTAATTATGGACTCATCGAACATTGACTCTTTAATCTCTGTAACTCCATCTTCTACTTTAATTCTAGTGAATGTATTAAAAGCACCTCCTCCGACTCTCTTTATATTTTTACCTAATGTTACATCTTCAATTAACGACTTACTGAAAGCATTACCACCTATCTCTTTTAATGATTCTGGTATCCTTACTTCCTTCAATCTATTATTACAACTGAAACACCCATAATCTATTGACTCCAACCCTTCTGGTAGTTCCACCTTTTCCAACTTGTAACAGTCGCAAAATGAACCGTATCCCAACCTCTTTAAATTTTTACACCTTGATAGGTCTAATTCCTTTATTGGTATATTTCTGAAATTTCCGTCCTTTATATTCTCTATTTCACTGTTTATCTCAATTTTTTCTAACGACATGCAGTCATTAAATGAATTCTCTATTGACCTAAGTGTTTCAGGTAACTTTAACTCCCTCAATCTGCCTATATTATTGAAACAACCACTTATTGATTCTAAATTTGTATTATATAAATCTAACTGCTTTAACTCAGTGAAATTAGACAACCCATAGTATAGTCTCTCTACACTCTTTGGTATTACAACTTCATTTACAGCATTTCCACCATATTTTGAACCTTTAATTCCTGATACACTTGTTATCTTTGAACCCTCCTGTATTACTATCTTCTCTATCAACATTGCATCGTTTAATATATTGTACGTTACTTCATCCACAGATGGTGGTATTATAATCAATCTTGCGTCGCTCATATTGCAATTATTCGCAAAATAGTTATTTATGCTTTTTATATCCACAGGATATTTTATTATTTTCATGTTACTTTGAAATTCTATTTCTTTATCACTTCTATAATCAGATTCCTTAAAGTTATATTTATATCCATGTATATTCATATATTTTATAAAATCATCCATTGTCCATATCGTATTTTCTATGTCATCTTCCATTTTCTTTATCTCTTCTATCCTGGTCTTATTACTAGACTTCTTGATTACTTTATCGTACTCTCCACTTATCGAACTAACTATCTCTTTATCCCCTAAATCTCTAATGGCTCCATTTGAAATACCCTGCTCTTTTGCATATCTAACTACATCTTTTGTAGATAGATTCAACAGCCTTCCATTCCAATCAGACACCCTATATCCAACTGTCATATCATCGACTATAAATTGTTTTATTATTATTAATGGGGATTTTCCATGTAATCTATTATTTATTATCGTAGGATATCTGTCTAATCTTCCGTTGGTTCCTACCAACATTTGTCCTTCCATCTTTAATCCTGCTATGCTCGCTTTTCTCTCTGTCAATACTTTTTTAACGCTGTTTATATCCACATCAGACAACTGTCCTTTATTTACATCTAACAGCCTGAAACCTATTATTTTTTTCTTCACATTTTTTATTATTGCTATTAGTCTTATATCCATCTGTATTCCTCTCTCCTTCTACTTTACTAAGTATTTTGCTTATGCCTCTCCATATCACCTTTCTCATTTTACACTATTATATTATTTGCTTAGGTTGTTTTGCTAACACATCAAAAAACTCCATGTCTGCTACGTTTATATAATGTTTATTCGGTATCCCATTAATTATCGCATTTCTCATTCGCATCTTATCAGAATTGAATGGTCTACCTTTTGTTGGTTCGCATATGGCTCCTAATATCTCTGTATATTGTATCAATTCTATCCTTTCTTCATTGTTTAACTCCATTTTAATCATCCATTGTGTGTGCCTCAATGCATCCTCTATACATTTAAACCTAAATATCTTAAAATATTTTATCTTTAAATCGTACTCTACTCTCCCAAGCATGAATACTCCGCCACTTCCCTTGTGTATATCTACACTGAAACTGTATCCAGCTCCATACTTGCTTATTGATGATAATTGTCTCTGTATATTTACAAAGTTAGTTGCTACATCATCATAGGTCATACTATCGTCTGATACCAACCCGTCTACGTCTCCTTCTTTCTTCATTTTCAATATATCTCTGAATGAATTACTAAAGGAATCGTAAGATGCGTAAAAATCTTTTGTACTGTTATCGTGATTATCTGTATTTTCTACCAATCCAGTGGTATAATACACCATGCCTCTAGGTATCTTTGAATTGTTTTCTGATTTATTTAACTTTATCTCTATTATTTTATACTTGCCTCCATCTATCTCTGTCTCATTCACCATCTTTCCAATAGTCAACGCCTTTCCTAATGTCATTTTCTTTTTCGTAAATAATACTGTATCCATATATAACTCAAATGCTTTACTATTCAAATCCCCTACTTCCTTTACTCCAGATTCATGCAGTGCCTGTGATAATTCCCACTCGTATATGGGCTCACTATCATACGCCCCAGGTAAATTCATTAGATTACTTAGATACTCATCGCCCTCAACCACCTTTCTAAATAATCTATCTGTTCTCTCATACTCTATACCATCCATCAATCTCTTTATTATGTCATCGTCAATATCCTTTAAATCCATCACATCTGTTACTAAAAAGTCTTTTATGTCTCTAATATCATTTATAAATCTTACAGCCACGTACCTGCTTTGTGTTTTTATTATCTTCCCAGTATCCCTGCACATTAAATCTAACTTTATGCTCTTGTCTTCCTCACTGTTTAATTTATTCTCTATATTTTCATGTCCTAATATAATTAAATGTTGATTCATATTTTCTAGCGTTTTTGAATAAATATANCTTGGCATGTCACAACCTCNTATTGTACTGTAACTTCCNAATGATTCACTCATTGTAAGTGTATCACCCTTCCGTAACAATTCCACTATAGATTTTTTCAACTCACTCCTAACCGTATGCCCACGATTTAAAAATCCATAACATGGCATCTGAACATTCTTATCTATCGCTGTAACGAATCTTATCCTGTTATCCATTACTATCACCAATAATAAAGAATCAAAATTTGAATCATCTTTATATTTTACATCGTATCTGATTATACTGTTAAACTTATCTGTATATATTGTATTATAACTTACATAACATCTATCCTCCATATACTCTAACCCTCTCGGTGTAAATGGCAATGGCTTAAATTCAAATATCTTTGTTATTAGATTGCTTAAATTTACAAATCTCCTAGTCAATTTCCCATTGTATATATTCAATTTATCCATGTCATGGCCTTTTTTTCTTTCCTTCTCCTTGATTTCCTTAAGTGTATTCGATATCATACTAATGCTATTAACATCTACTTCTACAAATTTACCTGTATCCAACGCCATGCCTGTATATGCGTCACTATTTTCTAGCTCCTCTTCCATATAATTGTATATCTTCAGTAACTCTTCCGCATTATTTATATATCCAGGCTCCATTAACCTTTTATGCAAATCGTCTGATGATAGCAACAATTTTAACTTTGCCTTCTTTATTTCACTTATGTTATCTTTGCTATTTATATACCCATGAAACTCATCTATACTGTCCATCGTGATATGTTTGTATCCATGCCTCTCACAATAACGCTTCCCAAACGATTTATCGTATACATGAAATAATGTGCCTAAGAAAGTATCTTTGCCTGCATTGTCAAATGCCTTACTCCCTATACCTTTTAATCCTCTAGGTAATACTATGTGCCTCAATCTCTTACAATTCATAAAACACCCATCTCTTATTCTCTCTAATCCCTCTGGTAGTATTATTATACTGAATTTATTGTTTGCAAATGCCTTCTTATCTATTTTCTTTAATTTAATATTTCCTTCCAGGTCTAGTATCCATTCCCCTATGCCATCATCCTCTTCGTTTATATTATCATTCTTCGTAACGATGCTATTTATATCGCAATTATCAAACGCATGCTCACCTATTAATTCCACGTTCTTTGATATCTCCACTCTGTTGAACTTGGTACACCTCATAAGCCAACCCGGTATTTTTTCAACGTCATCATCTATTATTATTTTCGTGAATTTATTTAATGCGCCTACACCTATTCTCCCTAGGCTCCTATGCACTCTGAACTCATCTATCAAAGAATTTTCAAAACTATAATCTCTTAATGACTTCAATCCTATTGGGAAGTCCACTAACGTCAAATTCCTGCAATTCGAAAAGGCCTTACGTTCTATTAATTCTACTCCTTCAGGTAGTGCTAGCACCCTTAAGTTATTGCACTCACTAAATGTCTTATAACCTATTTCTTTTAACTCACTGCAATTTGACAGCTCAAGTCTTGATACTCCTAGATTAGTAAAATTCACTCCCGTTAATATCTTCAAGTTATCAGGCATTCTTATATCTTTTACATGATTTAAATTATTGAATGAATCTTTAATATATTCTAATGTATTCGGTAAATCCAAATACTCTATTCCATATAAGTTATTAAAACTACTTACGCATTTATTTAACTGTGTATTGCATAATTTTAAATCTGTTATATTAGGTAATGATGTAAATCCCCAATATATCTCTTTCATGCTCCTTGGGAATACTATCTCTTTTAACCCAATCTTCTCGATCTCCTCATTCTTCTTACTGTTCGCATTCTCTGGACTCTCACCACCTACAATGCCATTAGCTCTTATGCTTTCTGCTCCTTCTTGTATTACTATTTTTTCTAAATGTCTAGAACTGTTTAATATTTTGAATTTTACTTCTTTTATGGATGGGGACATTATTAAAACCTTTAAACTGTCTAATCCAGCCCGCCCATCAAAATATCTATTTATTGTTTCTATGCTATTTGGATATTTTATAATCTCCATATCGGTATGAAACCTGATTTCATCTTTTCCCTCATGTATATCTTTTTTTATTGTATACTCGTATTTATTGTCTCTCATAAACTTGTCAAAATCCTCTAATGTCCATATTACATCATCCATATATGCCTCATTTTCCCTATAACTAGATTTTTTAGATGCTGTTTCTAATCTTACGTACTCTCCATGTATTGAACTCACTATCTCCTTATGTCCCAAATCCTTTATTGCACCATTTGATATTCCATTATCCTTCGCGTACTCCACTACGTCATATGTGGCTAAATTTAGTATACTTCCTTTCCAATCAGATACCTTGTATCCTACCACGTCTCCATCTATGGTATATTGCATGAGTATAATTAACGGTGATTTCCCATGCAACTTACCATTCACTATTCTAGGATATCTATCCAATTTCCCATTAGTCCCTGCCACACTTTCTCCTCGTAGCTCTAATCCTACTATTGTTAAACTGCCCCAACTTAATACGTCCTTAGCACTCTCTAATGTTACATCTTTTGTATTTTTTTCATCTAGCTCCAACAATCTAAGCCCTATGATATTATCTTTTGTATCTCTAATTGTCCCTATTAATCTTATGTCCATGTTAATTCCTCCTGCGTATCCTATTTTCGTATTATTTACTTAGTTAAGCTTTAACTCTATATAGCCTTCATTCTTCGTACAAATCATTATGGTTTTTTCATCTGCCTCTGTTATATCTCTTATATCTGTTTTATTGATATACTTTAACATAAATGGTAATACCAATATAAACCCATCTTTATTTCCATGTGGTTTTCCTATGTTATATATCCCAGATAATGCATTCAATGCATTATCTGTGCCATTTTTTACTCTATCGCTTATTGTATTTATCAACTCATTCCTAGATGTCAAGTATGCCATCACCATCTTATCACTTATGCAAAATGTATAGTTGGTTGTACTTCTTATGTCTATCTTACCCTTCAACTCCCAGCTGTCCTTAAAAAATATATCCAAATACATACCCTCATTCTCTATTGTTATCATTCTCATATCTGCATTGATTACACTACGTAATCCTTTATTTACTTTTTGTTTAAAGTCTTTCTCTGATATTAGTCTTAAAAAACCTAATGATTCTTTTATATTTCTAGCTGTATCATACTCCCTTACACCTATTCCTAATGTTATGGCCTTTGCTACTTGACTACTTCTTTTTCTATTAACATTTATTGGTTTATCTCTAATTACTGGAACATGCTCTGCTATGAATGTATCTAACTTATACTTAGGAAACTCATAACTACAGTACACCTTAGCCTCAACTGAGTCTTCTAACAATCTCCCTGTGCCACTAAACTTAAATAATCCGTATACCATATTTAATGTATTATTGTTTATTCTCAATGATTTTATATTCCTACAGTTATCAAAGGCTGTANTATCTATTACCTTAAGTGACCTAGGTAATTCCACATGTTCCAACTGACTCAATCCGTAGAATGCTTCACTCTGTATTTCCACTAGACCCTCATGGAATAATCCACTCACATCTAAATTATCACAGCCCGCAAACATATTCTTCTTATACACTCTTGGTTTATTGACAAATTCTATATGTTCTACTGATGAACTAAATTTTATATTGCTTGATTCTTCTGATATTCCATGTATTTTTAGGTATTTTAAATGCTTGAACTCTTTAACCGTTAATTCTCTTACGTCGCCTTTAATCTCTAATTTTTCTATTTTAGGAAATCTCCTATACATATAACTCGCTAGTTTACCTGTTACTTCAGGTAACACTAAATGCTTTATGCTATTTTCCTTCGCTTCTGGTATTACACATAAGGAATTGAATTGACTTAAATTGTATCTACCAATTACTTTTGGTATTTCTATTTTATCTACAGATTCGAAAGGTATTAATATCTCTGCAATTTTGTATTCATCTCTGTAGTTAAATATTACATTACCTATTTTATGAATGTTCCCTTTTATCGCTGATATATACTCTATACCATTCCTAGATATCACCTTGCAATTAGATATTCTATGTTTGATACCGTACTTTATCAGCTTTACCTCATCAATTATTGTTATTTTTCCATCATAATTGACCACTACATAATAACTCAATCCTATTCCTTTTGTTCTTTCATATTTACTTACTACAGTTATTGAATTTTTATTTTGTACTTTATTTGTCATAATATCAATAGATGGGTATCTCTTACTACTTCCTTGAACCCATGTCACTATCCCATCTACCAACTCTATGTTCCCAATTCTATATCCTTTCTTTAGCATCTCTTCTATATATTCATAGCCGTAATCCTTTGCTTTGTTGTTTACTACCTCCAATAGCCTAGCCCCTATATCAATTCCATCCTTGGTCATTACCGCTATTCCTATAAACTCCATTTCTAATCCTCCTAGTATCATCTCATACTAATACCACTTCCAACTCCCTGTTTCCTTTAAACTCTATTATTGCCTTATTACCTCTTTCTTTTATGCTTACTATTTTTCTAACATCCTCATTTATGGACTTTTGAGATATGCTTATTATATGTCCATCTTTTATTTCCATTCCCTTGGTTACCCTATCTGTTATAATGTCCTTATCTATAGCCATTATGTGTATATTTTTAAACACATTTTTATTATGTTCTATTATATAACATGCTTTCTGCCCTATCCTAATATCCATGCCTTTACGATATGGTATTCTGAACCCTTTACCAAGCATTATTTTCACATAAATGCCTTTATATTCTATAATATGTTCATTCCAACTCCCGTTTTTTATATCGTCTTTAATACACTCTATTATTTTCTCTCTCCAACTATCTCTATCTATAATTCTCATGAACCCTAATACAGTTTCTTTGTTATTCGCAATATCCAATGGATTTATAGATAATCCTATTAAATTTGCTTTTACCTCTCTTCTCTTTAACTCGTCTAACTCAAATTTCGGCTCGTCCCTTACTATTTTCACATGTTTGGCTACATTATCTCTTAGCATTGATATTGGGAATTCATATGGACAATGTATTTCTGCATTAAGTGAATCTCTCAATAATTCTCTATTTTTCCCGTTGAACCCTCCTTGTAGCTGTAACTTATTACTGTTTATCCTTAGTACTTTTATATTTGTACAGCCATGAAAAGCAGTATTATCAAGTATATTTAATGACTCTGGTAAATTAACCTCTTGTATTTGTGTACATCCATTGAATGCTTTAAAGTCTATCTCTTGTAATCCTTCATGCAATACATCATTAATGTCTATACTAATACATCCACTAAATGCCTCACGCCCCCATTTATTTGGCTTATTTTTAATTTCTATTTCTCTAAGATTTTTTAATCCTTTGAACATGTTGTATGTTGAATTTGTACTGTTTATGATTACTTTCCTAAGCTTACTTAATCCCTTATTATCCTCACATCCATATCCTCTTCCTATTCTTCCTTTAATTTCTAATGTAGTAATATTTTTTATCCATTCAAATATACCACCTTCATGGTATATGTCTAAGCTCTCAGGCATTATTAAATGTTTTATTTTATCTGCTCTACTCCTAGGTACTACATAAAATTCATTTAATGTCCTAACACTGTATCCTTTAATCATCTTAGGTATTTCCAACTTAGTTAAATTGAAATCTGGTAACCTAACTGTTAACACACCATCATACCCATTGTAATCAAATTCAGGTTCCATGTCTATTTCGTTTATTTCTCCAGCTATTGATGCTACGTATTTGTTCCCTTTCTTCGTAACTATCTTACAATTTGCTAATGTATTGTGAGTTCCGTACTCTATTAATCTACTGCTTTCTATATTCGCCACATTCCCTAGATAATTAGCTACAATGTATAAATCTTTATCCTTCATTTTTCCTAATACTATTATTGAATTTTCATTGTCTATAATTTGTGATGTCTCACTGCATATACATGGGTATCTATCTGATACACCCTGAATCCAATCTATTTTGTCTCCACTACTGTTTAAACTCAAATTCCTAATCTTTACATCCTTCTTTAGTGCATATATTAATTGTTCTATGCTTAAATCACTCATATCCCTGCTTTCTAAATTTAACACTCTGGCTCCTACTATTTTACCGCTTCCCTTACTTTTTATAGATGCTATTGAATAATATTTATGCCTATCCATTTGTTTATACCTCCACTCTATTGTGTCTTCATTTGTGTTATGATTTTTATTACTTGATATCTAATCTCATTTGTTTTATTAATGTCATCTTTTTAAAAAATGGATAGTTATTGTATACTAACTATCCATTTTTGAATAATTTCATCTTATACTAAGTCTATATTTGATACTCTCAACATTAACCCTTCGCAACCAGGTTCTATACAATTATATATTTTATCATCTGCTCTCCTACTTGTATCATGCACCCAATTCTTATTATCCCTCGGATGTATAATTGATTTATTTCCCTCTATAAACATTGCACACTTATGCAACCACAGTTTCTTCCTAATTTCATTTATTTTATCATTCATTGCATCAACGACTTCATATGATTTTATTAACCTCTTCTTTTTATCGTTAATAGATTCTAACTCTCTGATTGTCTTTATAACACTTTCTGGTAATCCTACTCCCTTTATTCCAGCTTCCTTGATTTTCTTACAAGTCAATTTACTTATATCAAACCCATCCACCATGTAATCTATATAGACTGTATTATCTTCGCCCTTCTTGTTCTTCTTCTTTTTCTCTGTCTTGTAAAATTCTCCTGTGTATATATCTATACCGGCTTCTCCTAATTTATCCTTATACTCCTGACTCATTCCCGCATACAACCCTATTGGCATTTTACCTTCTAATTCTTTATGGTTTATATTAACTTCTCTATTTAGCTCTGCAATTGCACCATGCGTTTTAGATAGGTATTTATTAATCAACTTTGGTATATACATACTTTCTACTAGTAATTTTATATCTTTATTGCTTAGATAGTATTGATTTACCTTATTATCCCTCATTAAATCTAGTCTATCTGTATTTACTTCATAAAATAACATGTTGGTTTTACCTGTTAGGGCTGTCACTGACTGTATTAATTTTGTATCTTCTATTTGTTTTACACTTACGCTACTCTCAAATCTATTTATAAACTCATCATTATGTTCCTTTGGAATTGCTACGCCCAGTCTCTTTATATAATTCTCTCCATTATAGAATATGCTTTTTGTATTATGTGTAAATACCTGTACAGGTACTAAATTCCCAGGCCCAAACTCTACTACCACCATTCCAGGCTTTCTAAAATTCCCATTCACATTCAATTTATTTTCACTGAATCCAATTAACGGATATGCATACTCTCCAACATTTAACTGTACAAAGTCACCTGCTGTCTTCGTGCTACTAGTACCCGTTGCTTTATACTCCTCATCTGGTAATTTTATTATTAAACCTCTAAACTCTACTAAGGTATCAAATATATCTAGAATGTCTTTTTCATTATCCAACTCGCCGGTCACCCTTACCTTTCTTATATCAATACCATCTTTTTCATCAACGTCACTTGCACCAGCACTTCCATCAACAACACCACTTCCTACACTTCCTGCAACTGCACCATTTCCAACGACGCCACTTCCTGCAACTGCGCCATTTCCAACTACACCACTTCCCACACATCCTGCAACTGCACCATTTCCAACGACGCCACTTCCTACAATTGCACCAACTGCTTTTTTGGTGTCTTTGTCCTTTTTACTGATTACAATTTCAGGTAGGTCTTCCAATTTCATTACGCCTGGCTTACCTGAAATGAACCTTTTATTTGATGCCGATGTCTTAACTATGAAATTTTTAGGTCTGAACCAATAACTTAATTGTATAACATTACTGTATGTTAGGTTACTCTTACTACCGTCACCAAATAACACCCTGAATCCTAATAATTTATCGTTTGATACTATTTTTTCTACTAGTTCCATCTTGTTTCCTATGTCTTTTAATGAATTANTTACTAACACCGTCATCGGTAACTTATTAATTTTAAATTTACCTATCTCTTTTATACCTCTATTTGTCACTCGTATTTGCTTATTACTGAAGCATCTCTCCCTGAATACCCTCAATGGCATTGGTTTGAGTACCATTTCATCTGTAAATCCATCTAAGTCTCTGTCTCTTCCCTCTACCACAAATCCTATCAATTGTTTCTTTTCATCTACTATTGTTTTCCTCAGTTTAATCACTTATATCACCCTCCTTGGTCTACGCCATTAACTTTTTCAACTCTTGTATCACCTCAGCTACATAACCATCTAGCACTTTATCTGATTTATCTGTACCCTGAACTTTATCTATAATCTTCAAGTCGTTATTTAGTACTACTCTAGATTCTTCCTCACCATTTGTATAATCTAATGTAGCTATCATTATTCCCTTAAGCTTGCTCTTAACTCCACCTGATTTTTTAATTAATTCAAAAACATTCTCTATTGGGAAAACACCATAGAAACCAGCTTTGCTGGTCCTCTTAATTCCCAGAATGCTTCTAACCCTACTACCTCCGCCCATCCTAGCTACTCTCTCTATTATCTCATTATTACCTTTGACTAATTTATTGTATATCCTAGATATATCTGCCGCATTATTGTATTCTATTAGTATACCTCCATACTTCACTACGCCAGGTTCTTTTCCTATAGCAGAACCAATAAACACTATGCTGATATCCATTTCTAATTTATCTGCTACTTCTTTTGGTACCTTTATTTTTCTTAATGGATAATTACCTACTATGGATGATATTATATCCCCTTTCTGTGTACCTCTAATCTTGCCATTACTAAAAGGTGTATTATTATGAATCATCACTGCCTGTTTCACATTTACCTCTTGTAATATTCCATCCACATTAAATATTGTATAACCTGTAAGTTTATCATCAACCTCTACTCTATTTAGTACTACAGGTCTAGCAGGTGTCTCCATTACTCCTGTCACAGGGTCTATCATGGTATATTTATCCATGGCTCCATTAGTTGCTATTAATCCTTTCTCTGATATTCCCATGTTAGTAAAATCATACTCACGTCTTCTCATTGCCTCTATGACCTCTTTGCCTCCCATTCTAATCACTGAATAATCATTTGCTATGAATGTATAACCCATATCGTTGGCACTCATACCCTTTGTTCCACTTCTTAATACCATTGTTAAGATGTTCATCTCAAAACCTCCTATTTTAAAAATTTTTTTTATTTTATTATTATTATTACAAATAAGTATATTTACACGAATAATTTTTAATTTTAATTGTAGTGGTTGTATTTATCTGCATCATTATAGTATATCAAACATATCATCGCACGGTTCCTCTACTATATTATAATTAGATATAAACAATTCTTCTCCCGCTAAAGAATCTGTTGAGTACTTACCTGCCATAGTGTATGTTAATAAAAATGGCTTTATATTACAACCTTTGTATAGTCTTCTTATTTTTATACTGTCATCATATGTTAGTAGCCATCTAAACCTAGCTGACTTTAACATACTTGCCAATTTTTCATGAGGGAATCCTGTATGGGTATCTCCATCTTTTCCATACATCGGTGAATTTATGCCCTGATTATAATAAGGTGGGTCTAGAAACATAAATGTTTTATCTTTATGGGCATTCTCAAATAATTCTTCGAATGATACATTTCTTATGTCTATCTTCTGTAATATTGGTTGTATATCCAACATTCTTTGTACATTGTCTATGTTAAATTTCTTAAAATTATCTAATGATATACTCCCACTATCACTCATATTACTAAATGATATTTTATTTACTATGAAAAACCTAGCTGCCCTTTCCGCCAATGATAACTTACTGCAATCAACTTCTTGAGTCCACTTCCATAATTCTCTACCTTCTTTTATGGCTTCTTCTTCAATTCTTTTGTAGTTTACATCATCTTCATTTGTATTTTTTAGTATTAACTGCGTAGGCGCCTTTTCTAAAAACCAACCTTTCGCAATTTCCCCTGCCTCTTTTGCATGTAATTTAACACCTTGCCAAAAGGCCCAAACCTCAGGGCTTATTTCACACACGGTGAATGTCTTCGCTCTGCATTTGCTACTTTGTATGTAAGTCAAAGTTACACTTCCGCCCCCGAAGAAACACTCCCTCCAATCCTCCACGTCATCTGGTATTAATGGTAGTATTTGTTCCATGGCCTTATTTTTACTTCCAGGATATCCTACAGGTGTTTTAATCATTAATTGTTTTCCCCCTTTTAATCTTTAAGCTTTATCGCTATTTTTATTGTATGCTTTTATTTACTTCATACTTTATATACTCCATACCACATGTTGCCCTTATCTCATTTACTGCCACCAGTAAACTTATATTATCTATCTTTGACCAAATCGATTTTTTTATGTCATCATCTATGTCACTTGTTAACATTGATGATTCTAATTTTGACAGATACCCTGATAGCCTAATTAACTCTGCTGGTGTGCTTTTATTGCTGCTACCCCTAACGCCAATCCTGTCACTTTTAATTTTATACGACTCTTTTCCTTCTATAAAGTATTTATACAGAAATATTACGCTTTCTGCAAATGATGGTCTCACACCGTTTATTTTCTCAATAAATTTTCGATGTAACTCTATTATATCTCCACCTGCTCTACAACCAAAACAAAAGAATGTATTTGTTTCATCATAGTATCTAAAAGAAGGGGTGTCTTCATCATGCAAACAGCACTTTGCTACTGGTCTTACTTCAAAGTCTACACTATAATCATTGTAATAATTCTTCATTTGTGGCATCACTATATTATAAAAGTAATCTGGTATGGTAACATTATTCTTTACAATTCCTAGCTTCTCTTTCAATTAGTATCCCACCCTTATTGTTTCTATATCTTTATTGTTAAATACTTCTTGTTTGCTCTCCATTCTGCATACATATCCTTTATTTCATCTATGCTCTTATTCTTTATTATCTGTATTCCAACTTTGTCATCTGATTCATTAATTCTCACTATTGCTTTTACTATTTTATCCCCTAATTTTCCCAGCTCTATTATGCCTAACGATACTCTTCGCTGTAAACTCATATCTACCTCTAAATTCTTCTCAAGCCTAAACTTCAACTTATCGAATACATCTTTTGGAATTGTCACTATATCCTCATCATCCAATATAGCTAACATCAGTTCATAATATTCATGTTTGTTTACTTCCACATATTCCACATTAGTAACATTGTCTGTATTATTTTCTATATTGTCTTTATCTCTAGAAACCAGCCATTCCAACTTATCAATGCTCTCCTTTATGTTTCTCATTTCTTTATTCTTTTTATCTTTGTATGACTCATATATTTCTTCCATGTTACTTATATTTTCATCCTCACATCGTTCTGAATCATACACAATATTTTCCAATATTACATCTCTTTCATATCCTTTTCCTATGATATGATATTTCTTTAAATCTAATTTCATTGTATCTTTATTGTAACATATGTTGTTATACCTAGTTACATCAGATAACATTCTAAGATGATTTAATGCTACCCACTTAACACGGTCATTCCTCCAACTGACTGTGCCAATCTTATTCTTCGTAAAATCTATATATACTATCGTCCTTGGATTATTGCTCTCTGTAATATCATACTCTACTACGCAATCATCCACCACATAATTCCCCGTATCTGTCATATTAAATATTGACTGTATATTCACAGTATTGTTAAGTATATCTTGATTGTCTTTTATTTTATCCTCATCTATTTTTATTGTATGTCCATTAATGGAATCAAATAGACTATATTTCTTCTTTCCTTCATCCTTACTTATCCCAGTAACAAAGTATGCCAATCTTATATTCCCCCTTTTACACTGTTACACTTGTATGTTTTTATGCTATGTATATTTTTATGCTGTAATCGCACGCTTACTTCCATGTCCCTTATATTTATTTTTACGTCTATCTATATTTATACTGTCGTTTATGATGTTTATATATAATGCTTCTACTTTACCTATATACCTCAACTCCTCATCTCCTATTACACCACGGCCCTCGCCACCACACTCCAATAGTCCCTTTATAATTCCTACTGTAATGTTGACTAAATTACTGGTTGTCATGTATGTCTTTATACCTATATTTATGAATTTATTTTTATCTGTAAAGTATATTGTCATTATAGGCTTTTCACTTGAAATGTTTAAATCTATACCTGATATGCCTATTACATTTTTCGTTAATATTCTCATTAGCCTCTTTATATCTTTTATGCCCTCATCCTTCATTCTTACTTTTGCTTTTATTACTTCCTCTACTACATTAGCTATGATTGAATAATTTGGATGTACTGGTATTAACTTCGTACCTCCCAACCCAAAGTATATACCTCTCATAATTGCCGCATCTATCATATATTTTTCATTTCCTGTACGCTTGAAGGCATTCTTCATCCTGTCTATACTATCCCTCAACTCTATCTTTATATCGCTCATATTTGCCACCTCTCAACTCGTATCCTATCCCTAATACCTGCTTTCCAACACGTATTTTAATATTTTAGATAGTATTATATCACTATCTAAACCCTCGTCTATTTTTATCTCAACATCTGTTACTGCATCTTCTATGTTCTTTAACTTTACTCCAAGCTCAATCTTATTAAGCTTGTTTAAATCCGGTAATATACAGACGCCAACTACCTGTTCTCCGTATATATTTTTTATCTTATAGTATTCCTTCAATTCCACTATCACTACATTGTTCTTTGCACCTATTGGATGTGGTATTCCATATATTTCTCCCTGGTACTCCATCCAATCCATTATAATATCCTTCTCTACTAATCTAATAAACTTATCCCTTGTTATAAAATGAAAATCTACTGCATTTACTTCTCCCTCTGCACGCTCTCTGGTTGTATATCTTACTAAATTCTTATATCCCAATTTCATTAATTTATGTTGAACTTCATGTATCTTATCATTATCCTTGTTTAATTTTATTAAACATACTATCCTCAAGATTTGTACACCTCCTGTTTATATCTCATCAATCTAATTCTAACTGTACTATGTCACCTTTATCCCTTAATTCTAATGTCCTCTGTACATCTATTATTCTTTGATTACTAGAACCCATAAATTTAAGCGTCATATCTTTTTTATCTTTCTCATATTTCCCATCTACTATCACATCTATTAATTGTAGCATCTTTAGCACATTATCATCTTTGATTTTTAGTAATGTTTCAAACGTAAATCCTGTATAAACCCAAACATTCAATCGTAACTCCTCTTTCACTCTTTTTAATAATTTATAACATGCGCCAGGTTGAAAGAAAGGGTCTCCCCCAGATAAAGTGATACCATCTATGTGTTTATATTTCTTTATATCTCTCATTATTCTATCTATACTAAATAACGCACCACCACTCATTGAATGTGTCTCAGGATTATGACATCCCTCGCAGTTATGTTTACATCCTTGTGCGAATATAACGTATCTAATTCCAACTCCATCTGTTATACTATCTTCTATGAATCCAGCTACTCTTAACATCTTTACTATCCCCCTATTTTAAACATTAAAAATTAAATTTTTTTTATTTACTAATAATTTAATATTGTATATTTGTCTGTATTCAAAATAGCCCCTTAATATTATTAATAGAAAGGTACGCTTAG